>Ga0181522_10000005_pt1 | contig 196210 bp, 161 predicted proteins | sample PEATcosm2014_Bin_27_FD_121103 | JGI IMG/M metagenome (GOLD analysis project Ga0181522, IMG submission 121103) | Peatland microbial communities from MTU Mesocosm Facility, Houghton, MI, USA - PEATcosm2014_Bin05_10_metaG | ecosystem: Environmental > Terrestrial > Soil > Wetlands > Peat | place...
CTCCTGCCAGGAGCCCGGAGAACCTCACGGTCGGTGGACGTGACGCTGGGCCCCACGGGATTTCGGCAGAAACCGATAGGAGAAAAACATGACACGGTATTTGAACCAATGGGCGAGCGCATCGGCGTTTGCGGCGATTCTGATGTGTGGGCCCAGTGTTTTGCTGGCCGGCGCGCAAAGCACTCCGCAGGGGACCCAGAGCTCACCCGCTCAGCAACAGCAGCCGAACGACAACAAACAGCCCGCTCCGCTCTCGATGGATTCGCCGCAGGGGGCCGCATCCTCGCCCGCTCTTGCCCCGCCGGCGCCCGCGTCTCCGGAAGAGGAAGCGGCCTTCAAAGCGTTTCAGGCCGTTCCCGTAACCGACACGGATAAGCGAATCCCAATGGCGGAACAGTTCGTGCAAAAGTATCCGCAGAGCCGCTATCGCGCCGTGATGTATGAGAACCTCGTTTCCGGGTACCTCGCAAAGCAGGAAGTGCCCAAGATGCTGGAAGCCGGCGAGAAAGCAATTGCGCTGAATCCGAACGACACTCCCATTCTGGGGCTTATGGGTCAGACGCTGGCTCGAACGCTCAATCCGAAATCTCCTGATGCTCTGCAGCAGCTGAACAAGGCGGAGCAATACTCCAAACGGGCTATCGAGGTGACGCCGACCTTGACCAAGCCTGCGGAGCTCAGCGACGAGCAGTTCAACAACGCGAAGAACAATGCGTTAGAAATGGCCTACAGCGGCCTTGGCCTTGTCTACCTGCAAAAGGGTAAGTATGCGGACGCGATTCCGGCGCTGGAGCAATCGGTGAAGACCGACCCTCATCCCGAGCCCGATCCCGTCAATTTGTACCTTCTCGGTTTGGCGAATGAGAAGGCTTCCCATTTCGACGCCGCCGTAAAGGCCTACACACAGTGTGCCGCGCTCCAAAGCACGTTGCAGTCAAACTGCAAAAATGGAATTGAATCCGCCAAGAAAGCCAGCTCGACACAGCTCAGCGCTCCAAACTGAGCATGGCGGCCGCGGCCGGAATCGTTCTTGCGATGACCAGCAACCAGGAGCAGCTCGAAGAGCGACTCGGCTACCGGTTTGCGAAACCGGATCTGTTGGAGCGCGCGCTCACACACAGCTCCGCGGTTCCGGAGTTGCGCGCGAACCGTGCCGCCGACTCGACGCCTGGCTTGCTCCGGCAGGACAACGAGCAGCTTGAGTTTCTCGGCGATGCCGTGCTCGACATGCTCGCCAGCGAGTATTTGCTTGCTGCATTTCCCGATTGGAGCGAGGGTCAGCTCTCGAAGAGCCGGGCTCGCATGGTGAACGCACGGGCGCTTGAACTTGCCGCCAGGCGGCTCGGTTTGGGTGAGCACCTCCGGCTGGGCCGCGGTGAAGAAAAGACCGGCGGGCGAGAAAAACCGGCGCTTCTGGCGGATGCGCTCGAAGCCGTGATCGCGGCCATTTATCTCGAAGGCGGACTGGAAGCCGCGCGGCAAGTCCTGCGGCGGGTGCTGTTCGAGTTTGCCTTGGAAGAGCGGGGAGAACGCATCGCGGATTCCGATCGCAAGTCGGCTCTGCAGGAATTTTTGCAGGGCCGTGGCCAGCCACCGGCAGAGTATCGTCTCGCGGCCGAGACGGGTCCCGATCATCAGAAAAGGTTTGAGATCGAGGTCTGGGTCGGCGGCGAACGCATGGCCAGCGGTCACGGAAGCACAAAAAAAGAAGCGGAACAACGAGCGGCGCACACCGCGCTCGAACGCCTGGAACAAACGGCGCCGGCAGGCTGAGCGCGAATGTCCGACACCACCATTGCACAGGAACCAGTCGCCGGAGAGAGCGCACAACCCTACGCGCACCGCAGCGAAGACACCACACTATCGGAGTATCTGGAATCGTTGCTCGTCACGGTGTTGCTGGCGCTTTTTGCCACCACGTTCATCCTGCAAGCGTTCAAGATCCCCTCGCCCTCCATGGAGAGCACGCTTCTGGTCGGCGACCATTTACTGGTCAACAAATTCATATTCGGCGGACACGGCGCCTGGTACGAAAAAATTCTGCCTTACAGACCGTTGGAGCGCGGCGACATCATTGTCTTCAAATATCCGTATCAGGATCACACCCACTATGTGAAGCGGGTAATCGGCTTGCCCGGGGATCACCTCAAACTTGTGGATCAGCGCGTCTTCGTCAACGGAAAGCTTCTCAACGAGCCATACGTCGTCCACGACCCGAACGTCGGGTACGATCCGCTCAATTACAACTTTCCGCCGCAAGGCATCCAGCTTTACTCTTCGCCGGTCATTCCGGAATGGGCCCACGAGATCAAGAAATACATTCAGGGTGATGAAATCGTCGTGCCGTCCGGAAAGTATTTTGCGATGGGCGACAACCGCGACCATAGCTCCGACAGCCGCTATTGGGGTTTCGTCGATCGCGACGCGATCATGGGCCGCCCGTTCCTGATTTACTGGTCGGTGGAAGCCAGCAGTGCCGACTACAGCGCCAGCACTTTCTTTCAGCGGCTGGCGGGAATCTTTGACACGCTCCTGCACCTTCCGACCCGAACGCGCTGGAGCCGCATGCTGCACACCGTGCACTAGCCGATTCGGGGGAATGTTGCTTGCGCAAAGCGACTCTCTCACCTTTTCATTTAGGAAGCAGTCTGCGAAACTTCCAGTGTTATGCACGTACGCAAGTGGTGGCAGCTGGCGCTGGCGCTCGCGGCCTTAGTCATTGCCTTGCAAACCAGCGTGTCCCTGCTGGTGCGCACGCACCGCGTCCACAACTACATGGTCGAACGTCTCGCTCGCGCGTTCGGCAGGCCCGTGGAGGTCCGGCATTTCAACGTGTTGCTGCTTCCCAGTCCTCGACTCGATGCCGATCAAGTGACCATCGGCGAAGATCCCGCCTTCGGCAACGAATATTTTCTGCGCGCGGAAAACCTCACCGCCGGATTGCGTTGGACCGGGCTCTTGCGGGGGCAGTTTGAGTTTGGAACTCTATCCTTAAGCCGGCCGAGTCTGATTCTGGTGCGCAATGGCGAAGGCCGCTGGAATCTGGAGCGTTGGCTGCCTCCCGCAAAGACCACGGCGGGAAGTGGCTTGCCGGTGTACGGTCCGCAATCTGTCATCGCGCCCGCCAACCACCTGAATCGTATTGACATCGACGACGGCAGAATCAATTTCAAAGTCATTGACGAGAAATTGCCTTTCGCCTTCACGGGTGTTTCCGGAGCCATCGAACAAGTTTCGCCAGGGCGCTGGCAACTGCAGTTGGAGGCGCAACCCTGGCGAAGCGGCGCTGCGTTGCAGTCCGCTGGCACCGTGATTGTTCGCGGAGATGTAGCGGGCACCTCGGCAAGATTGCAGCCAGCCGAATTTCGCGTGCATTGGGATCGCGCCTCGCTTGCCGATGTTTTGCGCTTGTTTCGTGGCCGCGATTATGGCGTGCGAGGTCTGTTTGCGCTGGATGTCACCGCCAAGAGCGGCGCCTTGGGCTCCCGAGATTCTGCAAACGGGCAGCCCGGCGATTGGTCCTACGAATTGCAAGCCCGCGCTGCGCAGATTCATCGCTGGGATCTGACCGAGCGTTCTGACAATCCGCGCATGAACGTCAACCTGCTGGGCCGTGTGAATATCGCTACAGGAAACGCTCTTGCGGACCGCATCGTCGTCGAAACCTCGAAATCCAATCTGCGTGGCACCGCGCGCGCAGCCATCAGCACGAATCCGTCCTGGGAGGTCCATCTTGATTCCGCCGGTGTGCAGGCCGCTGATGTTCTGGCGTGGTGCCGGGCGTTTCAGCCGGATGTCGATGACGCCATCACCATCAATCAGTATTTTACGGGTCAGATGAGTGTACGTGGCTGGCCGCTACAACTGGAGGATGCGGTGTTTTCGAGCGAAGGCGGCGAGGCGCGCGTGCCCGGGCTCGCTTCGCCGGTGCGCATTGGTGCCGTCGAGGGTGGTCGTCAGCGGGCCAGGCTTACCATTGAGCCGGTGCGACTGTCGTACGGACCGAGCGTCAACCGCCCTGAGCCTGCGACGGCCAACTCGGCAAAGCGCCGCCCAGCCGCCGAGGGCCATGGTGTCGTCAGTATCGGCCTTACCCACGATTTCGACGACCATGCCGGCCGCCTCACCATCGATGGACACGTCGAACGGGTGGCGGACATTCTGAACGTCGCGTCGGCCTTCGGGCGACCGCTGAATTTCGGCTGGGAATTCGCCGGCGGGGCGAGCGCTGCGTTACGTTGGGAATGGAGCGCCACGATACCTCGCGGCCGTTGGAATGGCCGCGTGGACGTGGCCAGAGGCGAGCTCCAGGCGGCGGGTCTCAATCAGCCTCTCGAACTCATCAAGACCAGCCTTGAATGGAAGGATGGCCTCCGCACTGCTGTGATCGGCGACATCGAAGGATTTGGGGGCGCATGGTCGGGAACAATCGTGCAAGCCGATCCCGCCGATGCCGACGGCAGCGCCAGGTGGAATTTTCAGTTGCACGGCGACCACCTCGACGCCACTGAACTCGACCGCTGGATCGGCCCGCGTGCCCGGCCAGGGTGGTTACAGCGTCTGTTGCCATCGCTGCTCGGCGGTGCAACGCCGGCGCCCAACGCGCACGCCAGCGAGCTGGTGCGGCGTGTGGATGCCGAAGGCGAGTTGCAGATCGACGAGTTCACGTTGGAAAAACTCAAGTTCCAGAAGGTGCGTGCAGCAGGTACGCTACATGATCTTCATCTGGACGTGCGCGACGCCGACGCCCAATGGGCCGGCGGAACCGTCCATGCCAAGATGACTGCCCGATTCCTTCCGCGCCCCGTGTACGAGCTGACGGCCGATCTCGATCGCGTCGATCTGGGGCAGTTGCCCGCCCCGGCCCGCGCTGCGGAACGCTTTGGCGGCACGGCATCGGGAACGTTGCATTTCACCACGCAAGGCGTCGGCCGCGACGAATTGCTCGAGAAGCTCGCAGGCCGCGGCGATGTGCGCATGCGAAACATCGAGTTTCGCGGCTGGGATGTCAGCGCCAGTGTTTCCGAAGGCGAACCACGTACCGGCCAATCCCGGTGGGCCACCGGAGAAGGCGCCTTCACCCTGCGCGACCAGGGCGTCGTCCTGGCCGGTCTGCGCCTCGAATCGGGCCGCGAGTCTACCTTTGTGAAAGGTACGGTCACCTTCGGCCGCGACGCCAATCTGACCCTACAGACCACCACGGATGGCAAGCGGGAGAGTCCTACATCGGAACCAGGTCACATCCTGAAAATTTCGGGCCCGCTGGACTTGCCGCGCGTTTCGGTCGAGAGCACCTTGGCGCGGCAGCCTGCGGATTAAGTAACTCACGTAGGTCGGAGAATCGTTGATGAATCGACGCACCCTGTTTGTGTTGGCCATGGTGTTTTCTTCGCAGTTTGCAGCCGCCCAAAGCCAAAAGCTGTTTACGCTCGAGCAAATCCTGAGCGCGCCTTTCGCCGACAACCTGACCGCGGCGAAAAAAGTAAACCGCATCGCGTGGACTCTCGACGAAGAAGGGGAGCGCAATGTCTGGGTAGCGGAAGGTCCCACCTTTCAGCCCCGCCGGCTCACCGCGTACCTCGCCGACGACGGCCAGGAAATCTCTCAATTGAGTTTCTCCGAGGACGGAAACTCACTGGTCTTCACGCGCGGTGGCGAAAAAAATCCCGCCGGGCAATATCCAAATCCCACCAGCAATCCGGCGGGTGCCACGCAAACCGTGTGGGTCGTTGCCTACTCCGGCACTGAACCCAGAAAAGTAGGCGAGGGGCATTCCCCGAGAATTTCCGCGCGCGGCACGATCGCCTACGTGCGCGATGGCCAGATCTGGCTCGCCGCGCTGGATGGCAGCGATAAGCCGGCACAACTGGTCGTCCGCGGGCAAAACCACTCGCAACGGTGGTCGCCGGACGGCGCGCGTCTGGTTTTCGTTTCGAGCCGTGGGGATCACAGTTTCATCGGGGTATACGACTGCTCGTCGAAGGAAATCACCTATCTCGCCCCCAGCGTGGATACCGACAGCGATCCCACCTGGTCGCTCGACGGCAAACGCATGGCCTTTGTCCGACGGCCCGCCGAGCCTCGCGACACCCCGCAAGGTTTTTTCATCGAGCCGGACAAGCCGCATCCCTGGAGCATCTGGGTTGCCGATGTTCCCGCCGCCACGGCGCACGAAATTTGGCACAGCTCCCCGTCTGAGCAAGGATCGTTCCCGTACATGGCTGACGATACCGGCGGGGGAGTCCTAAACTGGGCGGCCGACGATCGCTTGGTGATGGCCGGCGAAGAAGATGGATGGCAACACCTTTATTCGCTATCCGCAAACGGCGAAGCGCCGCAGCTCATAACGCCCGGCGAGTGCGAAGTCGAACAATGGTCGTTTTCGCCCGATCACACCAAGGTGATTTTCAATTCCAACTGTGGCGACATCGACCGTCGCCATCTCTGGCTAGTCGATGTGGCGGCAGGTCGCCCCGGCCAACTGACGCGCACGCAGGGGATCGAGTGGAGTCCGGTAATGCTCGCCAATGGCAGTGATGCCGCGTACCTGGGTTCCGATGCCCAGCATCCTGCCAAGGTGTTCCGAACTTCGTTCGCTGCGGAACGGGTGACCGCGATCATGACGGCCGCGCCCGCGGACTTCCCCGCCGACCAGCTGGTCACACCGCAACAAGTCATCTTCCACGCGGCCGATAACGTGGAAATCCACGGCCAACTCTTCGTGCCACGCAACGCCAAGCCCGGTGAAAAGCATCCAGCCTTAGTGTTCCTGCACGGCGGCTCCATGCGCCAGATGCTCCTCGGCTTTCACTATATGTACTACTACTCGAACGCCTACGCCATGAATCAGTACCTCGCCAGTCGCGGCTACGTGGTTCTCTCGGTCAACTACCGTAGCGGCATTGGCTATGGTCGCGCGTTCCGCGAAGCCCCCGGCCGCGCAGGTCGAGGAGCCACCGAATATCGCGATGTCGTGGCCGCAGGAAAATTTCTGCAAGGTCGCCCCGACGTCGATCCTGCCCGCGTTGGCCTCTGGGGCGGCAGCTATGGCGGCTTCCTCACGGCCATGGGTCTGGCGCACAATTCCGACATCTTTGCCGCCGGCGTCGACTTCCACGGCGTCCACGACTGGCCTACCGACAATTGGGACGGCAAGAACATCGCCCCCGAGCTAACCAAGGTCGCGCACGAGTCGTCTCCTGTCAGCGCTGTCGCTACCTGGAAATCGCCCGTGCTCTTCATCCACGGCGACGACGACCGCAACGTGTACTTCGCGCAAACCGTCGACTTGGTTGCCCGTCTGCGTGCCCGCGGTGTCACCGTCGAGCAACTCATCTTCCCTGACGAAATCCACGATTTTCTTCTGCATCGTGACTGGCTGGCCGGTTATCACGCAGAGAGCAATTTCTTCGACCGCTACCTGAAAATTTCCGCGCCCGCCACCAGCGCGAAACCCCAATAGCACCGCCACGATGCCTCGCGGGCTCCAACCGGAAGACGACTTCTCGCCGACCTCAAGTCCGCGAATGTTGGTTTTCTTTTGCACCCTCGCACTGACGCTGGGTCCGGTGGAGGCCGCAAGCCATTCCGATCGTCTCGACCTTTTCCCGAAGCTCCAGGCCGGCCAAGCCATCACCTACCGCATCGCCTACCACCTGGAAAGACAAACCAAGACACAAGGCTCGGTAACATGGGCGCAAACTCCTGCCGCGGCAGACGTCAATGTGCAGGGCCTGCTCCGTGTGGACATCCTCGGCGTAAAAGCCGAAGGTCAGCGTTCCTCCATCAGCGCACGTACCTGGTTCCAGGTGTTCCACTTAGAGGCACAGCCGGCGGCCGCGACTGCCGCGCCCTCGGCCACTCAAAAATCCCTCGAGGACGCTCGCGGCATGGCCGTCGAATTCACGATTTCGCCCGACGGGCGCATCGACAAGGTGAACGGTATCGACGCACTCTCTGCCGGCCAGCAGCAAGCATGGCGGCAGTGGGCCACAACCTTCGGGGCCGCTGCGGCGTTTCCCGCGAGCGGCATCAAGCTCGCTCAAAAATGGAAATCCGAAGAACCCGAGAAGTCACCCGCGCCCATCGCAGGCCTGATCTGGACGCGCGAATCGACCTATCTTCGCAACGAACCGTGCCGCATCACGCAGGCAGCGATCCAGGGTGACGCCGCCGATGCCAGTCAACCCCCTGAGACCTGTGCGGTGATCGAAACCACCGCCCTGCTGAAGCAGAAATCTTCGACAAAAAACTCCACGCCCGAAGACTTCAAGCTACACCAACTGCGCACCAGCGGCGCCGCCACCGGCAGCAACAAAACGCTCCTGTACATTTCTTTGCAGACTGGCCTGGTCGTTCGCGCCTTCGACCAAGCCGACCAGTCCATGAACGTGACCATCGCGAAATCCGACGGCTCCAACCATGTCCGCTATGACATCCACGCCAAAAGCATCACCGACATTTTTCGCATCGCCAACGCGGCGCCGAACAATCCCTAGTCGCGCGCTTTGGTTACGCGCGTCGATCGAGCCCGCAGCCTCGAATGAACGAAAAGGAGCCACCGGAAATGTTTGAAACCACCCTCGCCGAACTCCTCTATGGCAAAGGCGCTCACACCAACCCCATTGCGTGCATCGAAGACCTCCCTGCAAGTCTAGCCTCGCGCACCATCGACGGCTTCCCGCACTCCATCTGGCAGCTGGTCAGCCACATGAATTACTGGATGAACTACGAACTCCACCGGATCGCCGGTGCTCCGCCAGAGTATCCAGAACACGCCGCCGGCAGTTGGCTACCCGACTCCGCGCCGCGGGCCGAAACCGACTGGGCCCAGGCCGTAGCCCAATGCCGCGATCTGATCGCCAAGTCGGCGGTGCTGGCGAAATCCGGCACGCAATCCCTGTTGCGGGAAATCCCGCCCGCTCATGCCCAGCAATCCCAAGTCTCCTCCACCGTAGGTGCCATCCTCTGGCAAATCGTGGCCCACAACTCCTACCACGCAGGCCAAATTGCCCTGCTCCGTCGCTGCCTAAACGCTTGGCCCCCGAAAGCCGGCGGCGACACCTGGTAGCACCTAGCACCCGCACGTTTACACCGGGCAACGACCAATTCGTACGATGGGTAGCACCGTTGTGCCCATCAGGGCAAGATCTCAACCACACCCCTCACACCTCGCCATACCGCACCTGCTTGCCACCCGGAGTATAATAAAAGTTTCGCCACACCCCGGCGGCCCAGCAGGAGAGCGCTCGAATGAAATTCAAGCTCCGCAGCACCTACCAACCCCGCGGCGACCAACCGACCGCCATCGACCAGCTGGTCCGCGGCATCGAAGCCGGCGACAAACACCAGGTCCTGCTGGGCGTCACGGGTTCAGGCAAAACATTCACGATGGCGAAGGTTATCGAAGCCTTGGACCGCCCAGCCTTAGTTCTGGCCCACAACAAGACCCTGGCCGCCCAGCTCTATCACGAGTTCAAATCCTTCTTCCCCGAAAACGCGGTCGAGTATTTCGTCAGCTACTACGATTACTACCAACCGGAAGCCTACGTCCCCTCCGCCGACCTCTACATCGACAAAGAATCCACCATCAACGACGAGCTCGATAAACTGCGCATGAGCGCCACGCGCTCGCTGTTCGAGCGCCGCGATGTAATCATCGTCTCCAGCGTCTCCTGCATTTACGGCCTGGGCTCCCCGGAAGCCTATTACGGCATGCTCGTTTTGCTCGAAAAGGGACAGGAGACTTCGCGCGAGGCCATGCTGCATCGTTTCGTGGATATCCAATACGAGCGTTCCGAAGACCTTCGCCGCGGCACGTTCCGCGTCAGAGGCGACATCATTGAAATATATCCGCCCTACGAAGACAACGCGTACCGCTTCGAGATGTGGGGCAATCAGATCGATGCGATCCGCCAGATCGATCCGCTTACCGGCGAAGTCCGCACCGGCCAGGAAGACCTCACTCGCGTCTCGATTTACCCGAAAACGCACTATGTTATGCCCGCCGAGCAACGCGAGCGCGCCATCCAAACCATTTACGCCGAACTCGATTGGTGGAAAAAGGAACTGGAGCGCCAGGGCAAATTTGTGGAAGCACAACGCGTGACTCAGCGCACGATGTTCGACATCGAAATGATGCGCACGGTAGGCTACTGCCACGGCGTGGAGAATTATTCCCGACACCTAAGCGGCCGCCTGCCCGGCGAAGCTCCGCCGACACTGCTCGATTATTTCCCTCAAGACTACTTGCTCTTTGTCGACGAGTCCCACCAGACCATTCCGCAAACCCACGGAATGCATGGCGGCGACCGCTCTCGCAAACAAACCCTGGTCGACTACGGCTTCCGCATGCCGTCCGCGCTGGACAATCGCCCGCTGACCTTCGAAGAATTCGAGCACCGCATGAACCAGGTCCTCTACGTCTCCGCCACTCCGGGACCCTATGAGCTCACAAAATCCGGCGGCGCCTTCGTCGAACAAGTCATCCGCCCCACAGGCCTGATCGATCCCGAAGTGGAAATCCGCCCGGTAAAAGGACAAGTAGACGATCTATTGGAAGAAATCCGGGTCCGCGCAGCCCGCAACGAGCGCGTGCTGGTAACCACGCTGACCAAACGCATGGCCGAAGACCTGTCCGAATATTTCGCTGAAATCGGAGTCCGTTCGCGGTACCTGCACTCCGAGGTAGAAACGCTGGATCGCATCAAAATCCTGCGCGATCTCCGCCGGGGCGAATTCGACGTCCTGATCGGCATCAACCTGCTGCGCGAAGGACTGGACCTGCCCGAAGTCTCCCTGGTGGCCATTCTCGACGCCGACAAAGAGGGGTACCTGCGCAGCGCCACCTCGCTGATCCAGACCATCGGCCGCTGTGCCCGCCACATCTCCGGACGCGCCATCCTCTACGCCGACCGCCGCACCGGCTCCATGGAGCAAGCCATCAGCGAAACCTGCCGCCGCCGCGACAAGCAACTCGCCTACAACAAAGAAAACAACATCACCCCGGAATCGATCGTCAAATCGGTGGACATGGAACTGGCAAGAATCGTAGAAGCCGACTACGTAACGGTTCCGGTGGACGACGTGGCGCTGGACGCGGCCGCTGCCAACGTAAAATCCGAAGCCCAACTAGCCCAACTCCTGAGCCAACTCGAATCCCAAATGCGCGAAGCCGCCAAAAAATTCGAATTCGAAAAAGCCGCCCAGCTCCGCGACCGCATCCGCACCCTGAAACAACGCGACCTCGCCGGGTTGTTCTCTTCCAGTTCAACGCCTGTTTCCGGCGCCGCAACCTCGTAGGGGCGGGGCCTGCTCCGCCCGGCGCGGGCCTGATGGCGATGCCAAGCGCAACGCTCCCGCCTGCGCTTCGGTTCCCCAAGAATTCAAACCACGCCTCGCCGCAATTCCTCCAACGGATAAAACGTCCCCCGCCAAGTAACCCCGCCGTGCCACAAGGTCACGACGGTCGATCTCAATAGCATGTACGAAAAAATCGCTGCCCCCAACGGGTGCGTCAAAGCATAAAAAGGTGAAACCCGCATGGCCCAGTCGACGCCAACATGAAACCCAAGCGCGATCACCACCGCCACGCCTGCCAAAATCCGCACCCACCCATGCCCAAAAATCACTCCCAGAAAAGGCGCCACATTCATCAACAACATCCCGGAAATCGCCAACGCGACAAACGGCAAGTTATACCCCAGCGCCGCGAAAAAATTCTTCGTCACGCCGCGAACCAGATTCCCGACTCCGGCGTGCCAGCGCACCACCACCGCATCCTGCGCCACCGCGACGCAACTCCGGAGCCCCGCCTGTTTCACCAGCTTGGCCAACTTCATATCGTCCACAACCTCCATGGCCAGCCGCCGGTGGGTCCCGCAAGCCTCATAAGCCGATCGCTTCATTAACTGGAACGCGCCAACCCCCACGTAAGCCCGCGAATGGGGATTTGACACGCGGTAAGGGTCGTTGGCAATGCCAAATGCCAACCCAAAAAAAGTAATCAGAACGGTCTCCCAGAACCCCGCCATCTCCACATCGCCAAACAAGGTCAAATGATCCAGATTCCTCGACAGCGCCACCGCCATCGCCCGCCGCAATGCGTCCGGCACAAATCGCACATCGGCATCCGTAAACAACAGCCACTGCCCGGTCGAACTCTCGTAAGCCTTCTGAAGAGCATGCGGCTTGCCCAACCATCCAGCCGGCAGGTCCGTAACATGCACGGCACGAAATCTAATGTTGGCAGCATCGCTGCAGGGGCCGGCGTTCAGGCCGGTCAACGCAAACTCGTCCAAAATCCGCCCGGTAGCATCCTGGGAGCGATCGTCAACGGCAATGATTTCCAGGTTGGGGTAGTCAATGGTAGCCAGCGTAGCGAGTGCCCTCGGCAATTTCTCTTCTTCATCGCGCGCCGCAAATATCAGGGAAATCCGTTGGCAATCCGCGTCCTTCGCGGGCGCGAAGTCTTTGAGCCAGGGCAGCTGCAGCAATCCCCAGGCCACGCGAAGTCCATGAAAAACCCAGAAAAAAGCGATGAAACCAAACAGAAGACGTACCAACAGATGCATGGCGATTGGTGTCGGAAGCTGACCTCAGGTTATGCTAGCACGAGATGACCGGAACGCTTTCGATCGTTGGCGCAGGTCGTGTGGGTCGCGCATTGGGGCAGCAAATGCGCGAACTGGGCTGGAAAATCGGCGCGGTGGTAACGCGGAATGAGTCCAGCGCCCGGCGCGCCGTGCGTTTCATCGGCGAAGGCGCCGCTTGCGTGGGAATGTCGCGGCGCATCCTGGCCTCCACATGCATCCTGATTGCCACGCCCGACGGAGCGATCGAGGAGGTAGCAAACGAATTGGCGCGTATCGGCGGCGAGGAATTGCAGGGGCAGGTGGTTCTGCACACCAGCGGCGCCCTCGATTCCAGCGTGTTGAGCGCGGTTCGCGCGTGTGGTGCCGCGGCAGGCTCCATGCATCCGCTGCAAACGTTCAACGGCGTGGCCGTTCCTCCCCTGGAGGGAAAGGTCTTCGCCGTCGAGGGCGACGCTATGGCGGTGCGAATGGCAAGGAAAATTGCAAGAGCGCTCGGTGCGGCCCCTTCGCAGATCGAACCGCGAAACAAACCGCTCTATCACGCCGCGGGCGCTCTGGCCGCGGGTCACACGCTGGTAGTGGTGGAAGCCGCGATCCAACTGCTCGCATCGCTCGGCATGAAGCGCCGCGAAGCCATACGGGCGCTGCTGCCTATGACCAGGCAGGTGCTCCAGAACTACGAGCGTCTCGGCCCGCGCGCCGCGTGGACTGGTCCTCTTTCACGTGGCGACTACGAAGTCGTCGCCAAACATTTGAGCGTATTGCAGCAATATTCGCCGGAATATCGAAACGCGTACGAAGCACTCAACCGTTTGGCCGAGCAAATTTTGGCGCGCGACGCCTCAAACGCTTCGCCGTCCGGCGTGCGCGCAGAGCAGTTCAGAAAAGCGAAGGCGCAGTGCACAGGGGGAAAAGGGTGAATCGAAATCAAATCGCAATGGAATACACGACTCTGGCGAACGGCCTGAAAGTCGTCGTCGTGCCGGACGCGTCGGCGCCGGTCGTCACCGTCGGCGTGTACTACAAAATTGGTTTTCGCCTCGAGCCGCGAGGCCGCAGCGGCTTCGCGCATTTGTTCGAGCACATGATGTTCCAAGGCTCCGCGAACGCACCCAAGATGCAGCACATCAAGTTGATCAATTCGAGCGGCGGCCTGCTAAACGGCTCGACCCACTACGACGTCACCAACTACTACGAGGCCATGCCTTCCAACGCGCTGGAGCGCGTGTTGTGGCTCGAAGCCGACCGCATGCGTGCCCTCAAGGTAGACGACGAAAACCTTCGCAACCAGCGCGACGTCGTCAAAGAAGAGGTCCGCGTCAACGTCATGAACCAGCCTTATGGCGGCTTCCCGTGGCTCGATCTGCCTCCTGTGGCGTTCCGCAATTGGGCTAACGCCCACAATTTCTACGGCGACTTCGCCGACCTGGATGCCGCTGATCTCGCCGATGTTCAAGCCTTCTTCAAGACCTACTACGTACCCAACAACGCCGTCCTCCTGGTTCTTGGTGACGTGAAAGCCGACGAAGGCGTCGCGCTGGCGCAGAAATATTTCAGCGACATCCCCGCCGGCGCTCCGCCGCCCTTTGCCGATCCGCGCGAGCCGGAGCAAAAAGAAGAGCGCCGCGGTGAAGTCGAAGAGAAATTCGGCACGCTCCCGGCCATGGCCATTGGCTACACCGTGCCGGAGCGCCGCACCACCGATTGGTGCGCGATGGCACTGCTCGATCAAGCCCTGCACGGAGGCCGCGCGGGCCGTATGTATCGCGAGCTGGTTCTGGAGAAGCAGATGGCCGTCGAAGCCGACGGAGGCATCGGCGATATCTTCGGCTACAACGGTCCGACGCAGATGGTCACGCGAATCCTGCACAAGCCCGAATATTCCGCCGAAAAAACGCTCGCCGCATTCGATGCCGTGATCCGTGAAATTCAGGAACAGGGTATCAGCGAAGACGAACTCAATCAGCTCAAAGTGAAATGGCGCTCCGACTACTACTCGACGCTCGAAGGCGGCCGCGGCGGCATGCCGCGTTACGGCCTGATGCACCTGCTCGCCTGCTTCACGCTGTTCGACAATGAGCCGCAACTGGTGAACTCGATTCTCGACGGCTTCCTGGCCGTGAAGCGCGACGAAATTCAAGCCGTCGCCAGGAAATATCTGCGCCCAGCGAATCGCGCCGTCGTCTTCCGTGCGCCCGCAAAGGCAAATGTAAAGGAGGCTGCATGATGGCGACGCGCACCGCGCAATGGCTAACGGAAGCACCGGCACTGTCGTCGGAACGCCCGGTAACCTGGCCCAAGCGAACGAAAACTCGCCTTGCCAACGGTCTCGAAGTGATTCTCGCGGAATCGCACGCCATCCCGAAATTCCACGGCCAGCTTTCTTTCCGGTCAGGCAACGCCGCGGTGGTTGATCGTGGTCCTGGTCTTGCCGAGATGACCGCGACGGTGGCTCGCACGGGCACAAAGCTTCGTGTGAGCCGCCAGATCGAAGAAGACTTGCGCCGTATCGGGGCCGATCTTTCTTCCAGCTCCGGCGCCGACACGACCGGTATCGGTTTCGCTGGTCTCTCCGAGCTGGCCGAGCCGCTGCTCGGTCTCGTGAACGAGCTGGCGCGCGAAGCCGCGTTCCCGGAACCGGAGTTCGAGCGCGAGCGCCGGCAAAAACTGGAAGAAGTAAAGCTCGATCGCACCCAACCCAGCTTTCTCGCCAGCGAGCGGTTGCGCAAAGTTCTGTTCGGCACGCATCCGTACGCCATCGTCGCTCCTACCGAGTCGCAGGTGGTTGCCTACAAACGTTCCGATCTCACGCAGGTCTATCAGGAATTTTATACCCCGGAAAACGCGCTCCTCGTCATGGTCGGCGACTTCGACACCGCGGTCATGATGAAGTCGGTCGAAAAAACGTTCAGCGCGTGGGCTGGCAAAAGGCCCGCGATCAAAACGACGCCCGAACCGGCACAGCCGAAAGGCCGGCGCGTGTACCTCGTGCACGTTCCTGGCGCAGTGCAAACGCAGATTCTTGCCGGGTGCCACGCCATCACGCGCAAGCATCCGGACTGGGTAAAGATCGGGCTGACCAACAGCCTTTACGGCGGTGCCTTCAATTCGCGACTGGTGATGAACATCCGCGAAGACAAAGGCTACACCTATAGCCCGCGCAGCGGCGTGCACGCGCTGCGGCAATATGGCTATTTCTCGGTTTCGGCTGCGGTACGCAACGAGGTGGTCGCCGCGTCGCTCACGGAAATGTTCTACGAACTCGACAAGCTCCGCTCGCTGCCGGTTCCCGAGCCTGAGCTGGCCGACGCCAGGAACTATCTGAGCGGCGTGTTCTCGATGAGCCTGGCCACGCAAGACGGCTTGCTGTCTCAGCTCGCCACCGTCGCGCTGAATGATCTGCCCGACGATTACCTCGAGACGTATCGCGAAAAAGTCCGCGCGCTGGCGGCAGCCGATTTGCTGGCCACAGCGCGGAAGTATTTCGACTCCGCCAACATGCAGATCGTCGTCGTCGGCGACCGCGCCCAAATCGAAGACCAAGCCAAACTGTTCGGCGACCTCGAGGTCTACGACGCCCAAGGCCAGAACTTGACGTAGGGCCGCCCGCAACAGACAGCGCCATCAGCCCTGCTGGCATTTTTCGAGAAAACACGCCCGGGGCCCAACCGCCTGACGATGCCAACCCGGGTTAGCGACATCGTTTTTCGCTAGAAGGCCTGGTGCGTAGGTTTTGGCGCGGCGATGTGCAGGGGAACCTGGTCGGCTATGCGGATGCCGTAGCCCTCCAGGGCAACCACCTTTTTGGGGTGATTGGTGAGCACGCGGATGTCTTTCAAGCCCAGGTCGATGAGGATCTGAGCGCCGATGCCGCTCTCATGTTGCACCATGCGCTGGCGGGCCGGTTCGCGGTCGAGTTGGCCGCGCTTGTGGAAATGGATTTGAGGCAGCGAGCCGGGCGCTTCGGGGGTCTCGATGCCGAAGCCGCGGCCGGTGTGATGGAGGTAAAGGAAGACGCCGCGATCCTCCCTGGCGATGGCGGTGAGGGAACGCGAAACCAGCTCGGAGCAATCGCAGGTAACCGAGGCGAAGACGTCGCCGGTGAGGCAATGGGAATGGACGCGAACCAGCGCGGGAGTCGGCCCGTCCAGCTCGCCGCGCACCAAGGCGACGTGCTGATCGTGATCCACATCGCTCGAATACGCGATCATGCGGAAGTCGCCGTAGCGTGTGGGAACAACGGCTTCTGCCACGCGGCGCACGTAACGCTCATGCTGCATGCGGTAGCGGATCAGGTCGGCGACCGTGAGCATTTTCAGGTTGTGCTGGCGGCAAAATTCGTGGAGCTGCGGGATGCGCGACATGGTCCCGTCTTCATTCATGATTTCGCAGATGACGGCGGAGGCATTGAGCCCGGCAATGCGCGCAAGATCAACGCTTGCTTCAGTCTGACCGGCTCGGACCAGCACTCCGCCGTTGCGCGCTCGCAGCGGAAAGATGTGGCCGGGCCGCGCCAGATCCTGTGGTCGCGTCTTCGAATCAATGGCGGTAAGAATCGTGATGGCCCGGTCGGAGGCACTGATACCGGTAGTGACGCCCAAGCGTCCATCGATCGCTTCGGTGAAGGCCGTGCCGTGCACCGAAGTGTTAATCGCCGACATGAGCGGTAGGTGCAGTTCGTCGCAGCGATCCTCGGTGAGCGGCATGCAAATCAAGCCGCGAGCGTACTTGGCCATGAAGTTGATGGCATCGGGGGTGATTTTCTCGGCGGCCATGGTGAGGTCGCCTTCGTTCTCGCGATCCTCGTCGTCCACCAAGACGATCATGCGGCCCTGCCGGATCTCTTCGACGGCTTCTTCAACAGTAGCGAATTTGGCGACAGGTTCGGCCATAGCTGCTCCGCGTTGCCAGTGCCATACCGGCAAAGCTCAGCGATGAGGATGATTTTACGACGATTGCGTTGCCCGGTCGAGAACATCGCACATCGTTGCGTCCTTGCATTCAGAACCAGTTAACGGTCCATTCCCGCTATTCCTTCGCAAGTGCTGATTTTAAAGGACTTATTGATTCAGGCGTCGCCATCTTGACGACCCACGATCGGCTCTGGTATCGGGTAGACACTGGTGGTCTGGTTTTGTGTCTGCATCGTGCTGCCGGCTTAGGAGGTAACCGCAAGGATCCAGGCACCGTCTGGGGTATGGTTGGGACTCTGTGTGTGACTCGAGCCTCCACCGCTTGCCAGCGTGGCCGATTCCGCCCGTTGTGGGAGCAAGGGCGCCGCGAACGGCGCCGGAGGAATTGGCTGCAACCGAGGCGCCACACGTATACGTGTGCGCGATGGTGGCGGCGGCCTTGAAGGCTGGTGACGAAGCACCGGCATCCCGATCTTTCCCGGCTCTACGCCGTTTCAGGAAACCGCATCCAGTCCTGCGGGACCGCTGGCGCGATGGGTGTCTTGGAGGCGGTGGTCGAAGTAGGACTTCCAGTCGTTGGGCAATGACGGGAATTCAAATAGGCGGCGGATTTGGGTTATGTCGGCGGCGCTCCAATTCTTGGCTAGGTAGAGTTCGAGGAAGGCGGCTATGGAGATGGCCTCCGGATCGCGGGACAGGAGTTTGATTTCGTCGCCGGCTTGGACCTGACCTTCTTGGGTTACGGCTAGGTAGAAGCCGACGCGGCGGCTGCCTAGGAATTTTCTTACCATGTCGTCGGACTCGAAGCGGAGGCCTAGTTTGTAGCAGGGTAGGCGGGGTTGGGTGACGATTACTTCTGCCGTGCCGACTGCGAATTGGTCGCCTATGCGGACTTCGTTTTCGAAGAGGCCTTCGGTAGTGAAGTTTTCCCCGAAACTGCCTGGCGGGAGATCGCGGTCGGTGAGTTTCCTCTTCCAGTAGGCGTAGTGCTCGGCAGGGTAGCAGTACACGGCTTTGTGTTCGCCGCCGTGGACGGTCAGATCAGCTTGGCGATCGCCGTCCAGGTTGAGTTTGCCGAGCGCTACGGGGCCTTCCACCGATTGTTTGAAGATGCCGGTCGATACGGTGTGGCCGTGCCAGATTACTGGCGGGGACATCCGACGTTCAGAGAGACTATCTTCATCCCCCATTCGATGCACAGGGTTGGATGTACGATGCTGCCGGCGCGAGGGCTTGTCCCCTGGTCGAGGCTTCCCGCAGGGATCGGATGGCGACGTTGCGCAGCTCTATTGACACCTACAAAACGTACGTCTAGGGTGAGTCCTCCGCCCAACTACATCTTTCACTGAGGGGATACATCGTGAAAAAGCGCATCACACTCGCCGGAAGCAATCGGCAGCCGCTTCCTGGCGCAAAAGTTGTTGGAGCCGTGGATTCCGATCAGCGCATTGAGATCACCGTCCAGGTGAGACGGAAACCGGGCTCGGATGTGGAAGGGACGGTAGCCAAAATCGCTTCCCAGGGATTGGCGGCGCGCAAATATCTGACGCGTTCGCAACTGGCCAGCCAGGCGGGCGCAGAACCTGCGGATATCGCGAAAATCGATAACTTCGCGCACGATCACGATCTCACGGTCGTGGAGGCGGACCTGGCGCGACGCACCGTGAAACTGTCGGGCCGCGTGGGGGATTTCAGCGCGGCGTTCGGCGTGAAACTGCGGCGGTACAAAGCCGGCGCCATTTCGTATCGCGGGCGCACCGGATCGTTGACGATTCCCGGTGAGCTGGAGGGCGTCATCGAACGTGTTTTGGGATTGGACGATCGGCCGGTGGTCGAAACGCATTATCGAGTGCTGCGTCCGGCGCGAGGCTCGGCGGCAGCTCGGGCCGTGAAGCGCGGCCGCAAAGGAGGCAAGAAGGGCAAAGGAGCGGCGCAAAACGGAGCGACCAGCTACAGCCCGCTGCAGATCGCGGGCATCTACGATTTTCCCGCGGGGCTCGACGGCACGGGGCAAACGATCGCGTTGATCGAGCTGAACGACGTTGACAGTCAGGGAAAGGCGACCGGGGCCGGATTTGCGAGGTCCGATCTGAAGAAATTCTTCAAGAACTTGGGAATCGCCATGCCGAGCGTCACTGCCGTTGGCGTCGATGGAGGGGCCAATCTCCCCGGACAGGATGCCAATGCCGACGGCGAAGTGACGCTGGATATCGAGGTGGCAGGAGCGATCGCGCCAGGGGCGAAGATCGCGGTTTATTTTGGAACGAACACAGACGATGGTTTTATCCAGGTGGTGTCAGCGGCGGTACACGACGACGTGCGGAAGCCGGGAATTGTCTCGATCAGCTGGGGACAAGCGGAAAAGACAGCGACGGCGCAGATGCTGCAAGGATTGCAGGAAATTCTGCAGGAGGCAGCGGCGCTGGGGGTCACGGTATGTGTCGCGGCAGGAGACGACGGCTCGGCGGACATGGAGCAAGACGTATGGGACGACAAGCCGCACGTGGACTTTCCCGCTTCGAGTCCGTATGCATTGGCTTGCGGGGGAACGACGCTCGGTGCATCGTCGGGACCTGACGCGCCGGTCGAAACGGTGTGGAACCGCGGTGCGAATGGCGGAGCGACCGGAGGTGGCGTCAGCAACTTCTTCCCGAAGCCTTCCTACCAAGCCAACATCAACGTTCCGGCACCGGCGGTTGCCGCCGGGGGACGTGGGGTGCCGGATGTGGCGGCGGACGCCGACCCATATACGGGTTACAGCGTGGTGATTGGCGGGCAACAGGAGCCGGTCGGCGGAACCAGCGCTGTAGCACCGTTGTACGCGGGACTCATTGCACGAATCAATCAGAACCTGACAAGCGGCGGAGGAAACGCGGTGGGTTTCGTCAACCCATTTTTGTATGCGCAGTCGATGCCCGCGGGCGTGTTTCACGATGTGACGGAAGGAAACAACGACATCTACCACGACTTGGGCGGGGAGTTTGAGGCCGGCCCGGGATGGGATCCGTGCACCGGGCTGGGGTCAGTCGATGGAGCGAACTTGCTTGCGGCGCTAAAGGGACAGGCCGGGTCGGCGCCGGCGTCTCCGGCTTTGCCAACGCCTTCGGCGAAAAAGGCGAAGGCTTAGGATCGTCGCGCAGCTCACAGGAACATAACGACGTCAAGGATGCGGGAGCTATACCGCGGCCAGGGCGATTCTGCGGAGGCCTTCGGCGAACATTGGTGTGTTTACGCCCATGCCGATGCGGAAATGATCAGGCATTTCGAAAAAGCGGCCCGGAACAACGGAGGTTTCGTATTTCTCGCGAAGGCGGGTGAGGAAGGCGTCGACGCTACCGTGTTTCAGGAGCGGGAAACAGGTGGTGCCGAACTCGCTGCGGACGGTCTTGAGCTGGTGACCTTCCGGGCTGGCGAAGAAGGCAACAAGCAGGGCGCGGTCGGCATCGACGATGGCGCGGGCACGTTCGCGAATTTTGTGGAGATGTTGAAAAGCGATGACGCTTATTAATTCGGCGGGGTGGGCGGGAATGGCCCCGAACAGATCGTTTAGACGCCACATGGCACGGGCCAAGTCGGGCTCGGCGAGAACCCAGCCGCAGCGCAGGCCGCTGAGACCATAAACCTTTGTGAGGCTGTTGGTGGTTACGAACTCTTTCCCCAGGTGGAACGAGCTGCGCGGGGTGTTTTGGTAGACCGCGTCGAGATACACCTCATCGACCAGGATACGTGCGTGGATGCTGCGGGCGATGTCGCCGATCTCGCGGAGAGTAGATTCGGGCGTGAGGACGCTGCTGGGATTGTGGAGATTGGTAACTACGATGAGTTTGGTTTTTGGCGTGATGGCGCGGCGGATTTCCGCTGGGTCGAGAACGAAGTGGTTCACGGCGAAGCGCTGGAAACGCTTTACCGTGGCTTGGAGATATTGGGCGGTCGAAACCAGCAGTTCGTAAGCTGGGTGCTCGATGAGGACCTCGTCGCCGGGTTCGATGCAGGCGGCTATGGCCAAGTGATTCGCCATGGATGTTCCGGCTGCGGCGACTACGTTGTCGGGGTCGACGCCGGCTTTTTTTGCGATGGCGTTTTGCAGCGCGGCATAGCCGTAGGCGCTCTCGCCGTTGATTTCGAGTTGGTCGATCGTGCAGGGGAGTTCGCTCAGCGGGTACGCGGCGACGCCGCTGCTGGCCAGGTTGAAGCGGGCTTTGCTGTGCAGCTTGGCCCATTGCATGTAGTCGGATTGTTTTTGTCGCATGGTTTGGGTGATGATTTCAGCGCGCGGCGGCTAAAGTTTTCCGATATGTGGCGCTCTGGTCCCGCGCCGGTACGCGATGCGGAACGGGCTAGAGTCCGTCGCCTGCACTCGCACCGCCTGCTTTGCGGCTCCAATATAAATATACGGGAATTCCGGCCAGGAGAATCACGAAGCCGAAGGCGCTGTTTGCGGGGTGACTCCAGAGGGTCGTGCCGACGATGGCCGCGCAGGACAACACGAACAGCGCCGTCGTGTACGGATGGCCGGGGGCAAGATAGGTGGCCCGGGAGGTTGCTCGATGGCGGAAGACGAACAGGGAGGCGGCGGTCAGGGCAAAGGAGATGAAATCGATGGAGACGACGTAGTTGAGGATTTGCTCGTAGCGGCCGGACAGGGCAATGATCGTGGCGGCGACGCCTTGGATGACGATGGCGACCACTGGGGCGCCGGTTCTGGGGGAGAGATAACCGACGGTTTGGAAAAAGAGGCCGTCGCGAGCCATGGCGTAGTAGACCCGCGGCGCGGTCAGTATGCCTTGGCTCAGGAACCCTAAGGTGGAGATGGCAATGCCTACGGCGATCCATTGGGCGCCGCGGACGCCCAACGCGGCCCGCATTACGGCAGAGGCCGGAGTTTGGGTGGCAGCCAATCCGGTGGGGCCGAGGACGCGAACGCACACGAGATTTACGGATAGATAGAGGACGGCCACGCCCAGCACGCCAGCAATCAGGCCGCGGGAAAGTTCGCGGCGCGGGTCGCGCATTTCGCCGGCTATGAAGGTCGCGGTTTGCCAGCCGCCGTAGGCGAAGGCGATGGGGATCATCGCGGCGCCGATGGCGCCAACCAGGCCCAGGGAGATGGGACGGTCGAGCAGCGGCAGGGGATGAAGCTTGCCGCCCCCCAGCCCGAGGCCGAGCACGACCATCGCTATGATTGCTCCTGCTTTGAGGAGCATGAGGAGACTTTGCACGTTGCTGCCAGCGCGGGCGCCCAGGCAATTGATGGCGGTCAGGGCCAGAAGAACGGTGGCGGCAATGGCGCCGTCACCGGCGGTCGAGCCGCTGATCTCGCGAAAATATTTGGCGAAGGTGACCGCGACGGCGGCCATGCCGCCGGTCTGCGTGACGAGAAGGAGGACCCAGCCGTAGAGGAAAGCGACGCTGGGATGATAGGCCTCGCGCAGGTAGAGATATTGGCCGCCGGCGCCGGGCAGGCGCGTGGCCAGTTCTGCCCAGATGAATGCGCCCAGCAGAGCCAGCACGCCGCCGAGAATCCAGACGCCCAGAATCAGGAATGGCGTGCGGACATGCAGGGCGACGACGTAGGGATTGATGAAGATGCCCGAGCCTATGATCCCGCCCATGACGATCATGGTGGCGTCGAAAAGGTTGAGACGGCGAGGTAGCGGAAGGTCGGTCAAGAGCGGAAACAAAATACACCAGAAATCGAGAGTCGACTGTTCAAAACTTGACCAGGAAGGCCAAGAAGGCCTTTCGTGCGTGCGCTTTCGCGTTGCGTGCGCGCTGCTGTTAGTCTTGGTGTGGACTCAATGGATGTGAAGAACGGGATTGCACAACAGAGTTCACAAAGGGCGCAGCGTTAGGAAAGAGCGGGCACGGCCGTGACGTGCGCCTGCGGTTTGCGCCACGTTACGAGTTTTTTGGCAGAAGGCGGGGACGTTGCCACCGATACTTAGCGCGCAAGGATTGTCGAAGAAGTATGGCGTTGCTCCACTGTTCCGGAATATTTCGTTTACGGTGTCGCAGGGGGAACGGATTGGAATTATTGGGCCGAATGGGTCGGGGAAATCTACGCTGCTGGAGATTTTGCAGGGGCGGGTTCGACCGGACAGCGGGGATGTGGCGGTGCGCAAGGGGATGCGACTGGGCACGGTGCTGCAGATCTCGGAGTTTGCGGAGGGGGAGACCATCCGATCGGTGATCGACAAGGCTTTCAATCGGGTGAACGTTGCAGAAGGGGAGAGGCTTTCGCGGATTGCGGAGATCTTGGGACGGGCGGGATTTACGGACCTGGATGCGGACGCGGCGAAGTTGTCGGGCGGGTGGCGGAAGCGGCTGGCGATTGTCGAGGCTTTGGTGCAGGCGCCGGATATTTTGCTTTTGGATGAGCCTACCAATCATCTGGATTTGGCGGGCATTCAATGGCTCGAGGGCGTTTTGTTGAACGGGGCGTTTGCTTGCGTGGTGGTCAGCCACGACCGGTATTTTCTGGAGAACGTGGCGAATGAAGTCGTGGAATTGAATCCCGCCTATGAGGATGGGGCACTGCGGGTTTCCGGAAATTACAGCACGTTTTTGGAGAAGAAAGAGGAGTATCTGCATGCGCAGCGGAACCGCCAGGCGGCGCTGGAAAATCGGGTGCATACCGAGATCGATTGGTTGCGGCGAGGGCCCAAAGCGCGCACTACCAAGTCGAAGGCGCGAATCGATAACGCGCACGAGATGATTGGCGAGTTGGCGGAGATGAAGTCGCGGACGCGAACGAGCAACGCGAAAATTGATTTTTCGGCTTCGGAACGGCAGACCAAGCAACTGATCACTTTGGATGGCGTGACGTATGCGATTGGCGATCGAACTCTATTCGAAAATATCCATTTTATCGTTGCCTCGGGAATGCGGGTTGGGTTGGTTGGGCCTAACGGGAGCGGAAAGACTACTTTGTTGCGCTTGCTTCGCGGGGATATAAAACCTGCTACCGGGAAGATGCGGCAGGCGGATTCTCTGCGGATCGTTTATTTTGATCAGAATCGGGAATTGGACCCCGATGTTACGTTGCGGCGGGCGCTGGCACCGGACAGCGATTCGGTGATTTATCAGGGCCAGGTCATTCACGTCGGCGGGTGGGCGGCGCGGTTTTTGTTTACCGCGGAGCAGTTGCATCAGAAGGTGGGGCGATTGTCGGGCGGGGAGCGGGCGCGAGTCTTGATCGCGCAGCTGATGCTGCAGCCTGCAGACGTACTGCTGCTGGACGAACCTACGAACGATCTGGATATTCCCACGTTGGAGATATTGGAGGAGAGTTTGCTCGAGTATCGCGGGGCGTTGGTATTGGTCACGCACGACCGGTACATGCTCGATCGTGTGTCTACCGTTGTGTTGGGACTGGATGGGCTAGGCGGGGCGGAACGGTTTGCGGATTATCAGCAGTGGGAGGAATGGCAAAGGTCGCAGAAGGCGGCGGGGAAAACAAATGCGTCTGTCGAGACCCAGAGTCCCAGCGCGAACGTGAATGGCGGGGCGGCCGGTGCGGCCGTTCGGGCTTCGCTGACCAAGAAAAAATTATCTTATAAAGAGAATCGGGAGTTGGAAACCATTGAGCAACGCGTCGCGGATGCGGAGAGGGAGATGCAGGTCAAGCACGACGCTTTGCTGGACCCGGCGATTATGAGCGATGGGGCGCGGTTGCATGCGGCGTCTTTGGAATTAGAAGTGGCACAGCGGGCGATTGATGAGTTGTATGCGCGGTGGGTGGAGTTGGAGGACAAGTTGAAGTGAGTTTTTTCCGTCGACGACAAGAGATTGCGTCTATTGTCGGAAACAGCTCTCGAGGTGGTTATGCGCAGAGCCGGATTGGCTGTCGCGCTCCTGTCGCAAATCAGTCGGGCATGAGCTGGCGGACGAGTTCGGGAGAATCAATTTTCCAGTCGTCGGCCAGGATGAAGGCTTTGCGTAGGATCAGCTCCGTGCGCGGATCGAGGTCGATGGGAACCGAGGCGAGATCGAGTCTCACGGCGTCCAAGAGTTTCTGCGGGATCTTCAGCCAGCGTGTGACCGTATCCGTGGCCAGGAGTGCGCCGCCCCAGCCTAATTGAATGTGATAGGTCCCCAACTGACCGCGAACTTCGAGCGAACCTTTGGTGAGCTTGCAGCGCGCGGCGATGGGAGTGTGGGGGAGTACGCGGGAAAGCATCTCTGCGCGCAGGGCGGTGACCACGGAAAAATCGCGAACGGCAAGGCGTTGGGCAAAGACGCCCGTGCCGCGTTCGCCCTGGTCGGACCAGGTTTCGTCGTCACCGACGGCGCAGACGGTGGTGAAGAGTTCTACATCGCGCATGATTTCGGAAAAGACGATGGCGGGAACCTCGTCGACGGGAATTTCGTGGAGGTCGTGATAGAAGCGGACTTGGTCGGAACCGATGAAGATATTAATTCCCGCACCGGACTGTTCGGAAAGTGAGGACCTTCGGAGCGCGGCGGCGCGATCGGGTGGCAGATCGACATAGAATTCGGCGTGCATGTTCCAGTGCGCGAGATTCTTGTGCGGGACATTGGCACCATCGAAGCCGGCGCCCATCATCTGGTAGCTCCAGCCGCGAGATCTGCAAAGGCTGGCGAATTGGTGCTGGCGAAGCAGGGCTCCCGCAAAACGATTCGAATACAGACGCGTCTGCCGCTCCTCTTCGGTAACCTGATAAAACTCGCGAAATGCCTGACGGAACGGCTGTCGGATGCCGGAAGTGAAGACGCGGGCGCGCCAGCGCTGCACCTCCGCAGCGCTGTACGACAGCGGATGCCAAAGCCGGACCTTGGTTGCACGTGCCAGATTCACCAGCTTGCCACCCGAATCGCGGATGTCGCCGTCGGTCCAGATGCCGGCGCGCTCCCAGCCTTGGGCGTCGCTGAAGACCCAGATCAGCTTGCGGCCCAGAAATCCCAGGAGCGGATGATCGACAAAATAGCGGCGCCAGTGGGCCAGCGGAATGTCGCGAGGGGCCAGGAAGGAGGATTCCACGCGGGCGCGCTGCGAATCGTAGGCCTGCTCGATCTCTTTGGCCAGCAAGGTCACCAGGCGAACTTTTTTCGGGAACGTTTTTCGGAGATGGGAAGGGGCTGACTTGTGCAGCTTCCCGGCCGCGTTGTGCCAGGTGGTCACGACGCGGCCGTCTTCGCAGAGGCGAACCGCGGCGACGCAATCGCCAATGGATGTTTCCGCGATGCCTTGGGGAGTGAGCGGATAACGCGGGACCGAAATATCTTCCAGTTCGCCAACGGTAACGCCGGCGCGTTGCGCCACGAGATGCAGCGATTTCTCGATCAACCTGCGAGCGGTCGAGTACTTGACCTTGGCCCGCAGCCGGGTCAACTGCGAGACCGCTTCCTTGCATTGCATGCCACCCAGGGCTTGAATGCATGCGAATCCCACTTTTTGCGATACCGCGCCGACGAAGGGAACTTTGCGGAGGCAGGCGATCCCGAAGTTGGCGATGGCGATTGCGGCTTGGGGAGTCTCGCTTAAGCCGACGCACAAGACGATACCCTTTTGATAGGAAGAATCCTCGATCGGTGAGCGCGCCTCGGGCGGTTGTCCGGGAGTAGGGCCAAGTGCAAGCCAGCGGAGCATGGTCGTGAGCGCTGCGTCCTCGCCGAGTGCGCCAAGCAGCTCGTGCGATCTCCGCGTCCATTTGTGGCCGGGCGCAGCCTGCTCGACGGAGTGGCAATGCTCGAGCAAACCGAGCCAGCCCGAGCGGGTAATATCGTCCTTGCGGGCGATTTCGTCAAAAACAATTTGCGACCACGGGCCACGGCCCGCACTGAATTCTTTGTCTCCTCGCAGGTGCATTAAGGCCGCGATCAGGTCTCGGGTGTTTTGCTGACGCTTGTCGATCTTGCCGGTGGCGCTGGGAGCCATGAGCAGGTGGAGCTTGTGTAGCTCGATGCGGGCCTTTTCGGTGATGTCGGACGGGGCGAGAACGCCCAGGAATTGGTCGAAGGGGAAGTGGAATTGCGTCGACGGGTTGCGACGAAGGTCGTTCAAGAGACGCTCGATGACCGCCGAAGGCAAGGGTTTGGGGACAGCTTGCAAACAGATTCGAATGGCGTCTCCCAGGGTATGGAGGACACGGAAATTTTTGGCCACGCGATTTTCTTGTCGCAGCCATTCGGGGGAACGAGCGAGAAAAGCCAGATGAACCGCCGGCAGGGCGCGATGCATGGCCTTGAGGCCTTCATTTTGCGCTTGCCAGTGACTGATGGCGTGCAGGAGTTCGGCAACACTGCCTGAGCCCGATACGGGTCGATCCGCGCTGGTCGCGCGAATCAGCTCGTAGATAGCCAGCGCTTGGTGTTCTGCATCAGGCATACCTTGAGTATAAAGCGGAGCAAAGCGCTAGCGGCGGGTGTGCCGCAACGGCTATCGGTTTTTAGGCACCTGGCCGGGCTAGAAAAACCAATGGGACCAACCACCGGCCGCTGGACGGACCGAAGCCCTGACGCGATTGAGGTTGGGTCAAGAAAAAAGAGCGGCCGGATGACCCGACCGCCCTCTTGCGTGGCAGACTTAAGTCTGCCACAACGATTGCCCGAGGCGGGGCGCCATATGGCGCGCCCCTACCAGGCAGCCGCTTGATTTAGTACATGCCGCCCATGCCGCCTGGGCCGCCGGGTCCGCCGCCTGCTGCGGCTCCCTTTTTCTCGTCTTCCTTGACTTCGGCGATGAGGGCTTCGGTGGTGAGCATGAGGCCCGCGATGGAGGCTGCGTTTTGCAGCGCGAGACGGGTGACCTTGGCCGGGTCGATGACGCCAGCCTTGACCATGTCGCCGTACTCGCCGGTTTCGGCGTTGAAGCCGAAGTTGTCGTCCTTCGATTCGCGGATTTTGCCGATCACAACGGCGCCTTCGTGGCCGGCGTTGAGAGCGATCTGACGGGCAGGCTCTTCGAGCGCGCGCCGCACGATGCCGACGCCAACGGCTTCGTCATCATGGAGCTTGAGCTTGTCGATGGCGCTAATGCAGCGCAGGAGCGCCGTTCCGCCGCCGGCAACGATGCCTTCTTCGACAGCCGCACGCGTGGCGTGCATGGCGTCCTCGACGCGAGCCTTCTTTTCCTTCAGCTCGGTTTCGGTAGCCGCACCCACCTTGATGACCGCGACGCCGCCAACCAGCTTGGCAAGGCGTTCCTGGAGCTTTTCCTTGTCGTAATCGCTGGTGGTGTTTTCGACCTGCGCGCGGATCTGCTTGACGCGCCCTTCGATTTCGGAGGACTTGCCTGCGCCTTCGATGATCGTGGAGTTGTCCTTGTCGATGGTGATTTTCTTGGCGCGCCCGAGGTCCTCAAGCTTCACGTTCTCGAGCTTGATGCCGAGGTCTTCGGTGATGGCCTTGCCGCCGGTAAGGGTGGCAATGTCTTCGAGCATTGCTTTGCGGCGATCGCCAAAGCCGGGGGCCTTGACAGCCGCGCACTGCAGCGTGCCGCGGAGTTTGTTGACGACCAGAGTGGCCAGCGCTTCGCCTTCTACGTCTTCGGCGATGATCAACAGGGGCTTGCCCATCTTGGCGGTCTGCTCGAGCAGCGGAAGCAGATCCTTCATCGAGCTGATTTTCTTTTCGTGGATGAGGATGCGAACGTCCTCGAGGATGCACTCCATGCGCTCTGGATCGGTGATGAAGTACGGGGAGAGATAGCCGCGGTCAAACTGCATACCTTCGACGACTTCGAGGGTGGTCTCCATCGTCTTGGATTCCTCGACGGTGATGACCCCATCCTTGCCGACCTTCTTCATGGCTTCGGCGATGATGCCGCCGATCTGCTTGTCGTTGTTGGCGGAAATGGTGCCAACCTGGGCGATCATGTCGCCCTTGACGTCGCGGGAGAGCTTCTTGATCTCTTCCACGGCGACTTCGACGGCGCGCTCGATGCCACGCTTGAGAGCCGTGGGGCTGGAACCTGCCGCTACGGTCTTGACGCCTTCGCGGAAGATAGCCTGAGCGAGCACGGTGGCGGTGGTGGTGCCGTCGCCGGCGACGTCGGACGTCTTGGAGGCAACTTCACGAACCATCTGCGCGCCCATGTTCTCAAGCGGGTTGCTGAGTTCGATTTCCTTGGCAACGGTCACGCCGTCCTTGGTGATGATGGGCGCGCCGAACTTCTTTTCGATTACCGCGTTGCGGCCTTTGGGGCCCAGTGTAATTTTTACTGCGTCGGCGAGAGCGTTCACGCCGCGAAGAATCGCTTGGCGGGAATTCTCACCTGTAACAATCTGCTTCGCCATACTGGTATTTCCTCCTGAGCTTTCTTAGTGCTGCGTCATGCGGATTCTGCATTTGGAACTAACGACCGACCTAAGGATCGGCCACTACACCGGATATCCCGGCCGTGCTTACTTCTTGCCCGCTGCTTTGGCGTGGCCGCCGAGCTTGGCCAGGATTTCTTCTTCGCGCAGGATCAACAGCTCTTCGTCTTCGATCTTGATTTCCGTGCCGCTGTACTTGCCGAACAGGACGCGGTCACCCGGCTTGACATCGAGAGGGATCAATTCGCCCTTTTCGCGCTTGCCGGAACCGACGGCGATGACTTCGCCTTCCTGCTGCTTTTCCTTGGCGGAGTCGGGAATGATGATGCCGCCTTTAATGCTTTCTTTTTCTTCAATGCGCTTCACGACCACGCGGTCGTGGAGCGGGGTGAGATTCACTGCCATCTAAAGACCCTCCATAAGGTGAGTTGCGTTTTTGAACATCGACTGGGGAGCGAAAGGGGGTTAGCACTCCTCCTAGTCGAGTGCTAATATAACAGATCAGCCCGACAAGTCAAGGATTTCACCGACAAGGCCTCGCATTTCCGAGCACTCACTGGTTTGTTAAACCATTTGTTTTCTGCTAGTTAATGGTGCAAGGAAAATCTGGCACTTGGCCGTCGCATTGCGTTAAAGTTTCGTCTGCTGGCGCCAGTTCCGACCCCATGCCATCGTTTATTTATATCCGACTGATCGGCTTAACAGCGGGAACGCTGTTGCAGCTTTTCTGGATGGTGGTGATTATCGGCTACCGGCGGCAACGAAACTTCGAGCGCGTATTTTTCTTTCTATGCCTGGCGCTGTTCTGCTTCTACGGCGGCTCGCTGTTGGCGCTGAACGCACAGATTCACTACGACGAAACGCCGCCCGGCCTCGAGGGTTTTGCCATTACGGTGATTACCATCGGCCTGTGTCTTGTGCCCGCGCTGCTGATGCATTTGCACATGGAGTTTGCCGAGACCCGGGGTTTGCTCAAGGACAAACGTTGGAAGGCCGCGGTGGCCCTTGTCTTTTATGCCGCGAGCCTGCATGTGCTGATCCTCAGCTTGCACATGCGGATTGTGGGCGGGCAGTTCGATTTCATGGTGCCAGGGAATTCGCTCCACAATGGTTTCTCACACATTTTTTCTTATTCGCTGGTGTGGTGCAGCACCTGGGAGTTTCGATTTTACCGGAGCGCTCCGGATAAGCCACAGCGCCGCTTCCACGGATTCCTCACCTCACTCTTCCTGCTCGCTTTGCTCGGCATTGTGTGTTTGCACGTGTTACCGCTTGCGCTGTCGGAAACGGGCAGGATCGGGCTGAGCGTGGCGTTGTCATTGATCCCGATTGTGCCGTTGGTGGCGCTGATTTATCTGGTATGGCGGCACAATTTCCTGCAAATCGGCCGGCAGAAGAACCTCGTGTTTGCGGTGTTGGCAACGTTTTTGGCGTTGCTGTACTTGAGCCTGGTGCGCCGCGTGAGCGGCTGGCTCGAGCCGGAGCTGCCTCCGGAAGCTTCCGCGGCGATCCTGCTGTTTGTCCTAGTGATCTTTATCGAGCCGATGCAGCGCCTGTTGGGACGCACGTTGCAAGAAACAGCGCAGCGGGAGATGGATCGCGTTCAACGCTTGATGGCAGAGATACAGGGGGAAGCGCGGCAAGGAGATTTGCTGGCGCTGACCGCATTCGTCGAACGCCGCGCGAAGGAAACCTTCGAGCTTGCGGGAGCCAAAATCGAATTCCTGGACAGGCCGAACGTGGAACAGGGAGGCGACGCTGCGGTGACAGCGCCGGAGTCCGGTGAATCGCAATCCCAGAAAACGCGATTTGCGCTCATCGAAGGCAAAGAACCCATGCCTGGTTCCTTCGACGCCCGCGTTGAGGGTCTGCTCAGAGTCGTACCTCATGGCGCGGCAGTGTCCGGAGAAACGCGTGCGGCGCTGGAATTTTTGTGCGAACAACTGCCAGGTGCAGTCGATTTGTGCCGGCTGATCGAAGAAAAGCTGCAACTCGAACGGCAATTGGCGGAACGCGAGCGCCTGGCGGTACTCGGGCAGATGGCAGCGAGCATTTCGCACAACTTGAAGAATCCGCTGGGATCGATCAAGACAATCCTGCAGGTGCAGATGGAAAATCCGCAGCTGCCCGACACCATGCGCGGCGAGACAAAAATGGTTCTGGACGAGATTGGGCGCTTGTCGACGAAGCTGAACCAGTTACTGCAGTTCAGCCGGCCAGCGATTCGAGGCGGAATCGTGGAGGCCACCTGCGATGCGCGAGCAATCATCGAACAAGTGGCCGGAGTGCTGCGGCACGAAGCGGAACAGCGGGGGATTCTGCTCGAGACGCACCTGCCTGAGGGCGGCGTGAGGATCGCGGCCGGCGCCGAGGCCGCGAGCGATATCGTTTCGAATCTGCTGGTGAATGCACTGGAGGCGGCGCCGCGAGGAGGGCACGTGAATGCGAGCATAGCGGCATCTCATGGCGCGTGCATTTTGACGGTCGAGGATGACGGTCCGGGGATTGCGCCCGCAGCGCGCGAGAAGATGCTACAGCCTTTTTTTACGACGAAGGCGCAGGGGACGGGATTAGGTCTGGCCATCGTGGCGCGACGCGTGACCGAAGTCCGCGGGCGTCTTGATTGGGAAAGTCCGGTCAAGGAAGGGCGAGGGACGAGGTTTCGCGTGTTGTTGCCAGGAACGGCAGAAGTAAAAAAGTAGAAACGTAGAAACGTAAAGGCGTAATGAAACATGCCGGCTGCGTGACAGGAAATGAGGGTTGTTGATGAAGACGATTCTGATTGTCGACGATGAACCGGCGGCGCGCTATGGGTTGCGGCGGGCGCTGGAGTCGAAGTATCGCATCGCGGAGGCGGATTCGGCCGAAGCCGCTCGCGAAGCGTTGCCGCGGGAGCAGCCGGACTTGGTACTGCTGGACGTTGTACTGCCAGGACAGAGCGGGATCTGGTTTTTGCAGTGGATGCGGGAGCAGGGAAGCGAAGTGCCGGTGTTGATGGTTTCGGCGCTGGACACGGCCAAGACGGCGGTGGAAGCCCTGCAGTTGGGAGCAGCGGACTATCTGGTAAAGGGATTCGAACTGGAAGAGCTGCGGCAGCGCGTGGGGAATCTGCTGAAACTGGCGACGCTGGAGAAGGAAAACAGTGCACTGCGGCGAAGACTGACGACCGAGGGGCAGTTCGGACAGATGATCGGACGAACCGCGGAGATGCGGCGTAGTTTCGAAATGGCGGATCGCGTGGCGCCGACAGATTCGACCGTGCTGATCCTGGGCGAGAGCGGAACCGGCAAAGATCTTCTGGCGCAAGAGATTCATGCGCGATCGCCGCGGGCGGGCAACCCGTTTGTGGCGGTGAATTGCGCGGCTTTGCCGGAGACGCTGATCGAATCGGAACTGTTTGGCTACGAGCGAGGGGCGTTTACCGGCGCTGCGCAACAGAGGAAAGGCAAATTCGAGCTGGCCTCGGGCGGCACGTTGTTTCTGGATGAGATTGGAGATATGAACCCGGTTACGCAGGCAAAGGTTTTGCGAGCGCTCGAAAATCGCACCATCGAGCGATTGGGCGGGAGGCAGTCGATTGCGGTGGATGTGCGGTTGATCAGTGCGACCCACCGCAATCTGGCGGCGGAGATACGCGCGGGAAGATTTCGTGAGGATTTGTATTACCGACTGCGCGTAGTGACCGTAGAGTTGCCGCCGTTACGGGAACATAAAGAAGATATTCCAGTGCTCACCGAAGCGTTTCTCCAGATGCACGGCGAGCGGTTAGGGCGAACGGCTCGATTGAGCAGGGAGGCGGTGGCGTCCATCGAGCGTTACGACTGGCCGGGAAACGTGCGCGAGCTGAAAAATGCTTTAGAACGCAGCCTGGTGCTGTGCCGCGGGGACGAGATCGGTGTGGCGGATCTTCCCGAGGAAGTCGCCACCAGGCAGCCGATCACGGCTCGGAACTCGGAGAACGGAACCGACGTAGGGTTGAGCGAAAGAGATTTTCGCCAGGCGAAGCACAAATTCGAGGTGGCGTACTTGACCAGGCAACTGGTGAGCCATCACTGGAATGTCTCGCGTACGGCGGCGACCATCGGGTTGCACCGGCAAAGCTTGCAGGAAAAATTGCGCGAACTGGGAATTCGGCGGCCGGGGCGGGAACCCGCCGAAGAGGGTGACGCGTGAGGGGTGAACAGGGCCGTGAAAGGGGACCGGTGACTGCTGGCCATGTGGCTGCCGAGGTTGCTGGCTTCGTCCTCGCCGGCGGAGGCAGCCGGCGCTTTGGACAGGATAAGGCACTGGTAAGGATTGGCGACCAGGTCTTGCTCTCGCGATTGTGCTTGGTGCTAGGCGAGGTGACGCGCTCCGTAGTGATTGTCGGCGCGCCGGAAAAATATGGCCGGTTGGGGATGCCGTGCTTGCCGGACCGCTGGCCGGGCGACGGACCGCTGGGCGGAATCGTTACGGCGTTAGGGGTGTCAGGCATGGAGGGTGAGCAGCCGGCGGCGGTGCCGGAGCTGCCCGGCTTGGAGCACGCCGCGGGAGTCGGTCGACCGGAGTGGAACTTGATCATTGGATGCGACATGCCATTTCTCACGAGCGAATGGTTGCGCTATTTGGCGCTCCAGGCGGCCGCGAGCGAAGCTGAGGTTGTGGCCCCGAAATCCGGGCATGGATTGGAGCCTTTATGCGCTTGCTGGCGTAGTTCCGCTGCCGGGAAATTGCAGCGCGCGTTCGCTGGTGGCGTGCGGAAAGTAACCGAAGGCATGAAACACCTGGCAATGGAAGTTCTTGACGAGACCCACTGGAAACGATTTGATAGCGCTGACCGGCTTTTCTGGAACATGAACACTCCCCGCGACTACGACGCGGCGAAGCGGATTCTGGAAGCGGAGAGCGCGTGAGCGAAGTTCCCAAAGAACAAGATCTGCCGCCAAGTGCCGGGCAGCCCTCGACCCTCGGTGCACCCACCGTCGAAGCCGGCAACGGCAACTTTTTCGAGTTTCGCGATGTATCCAAAGCCTTCGACGACCGCCCGGTCCTGAACCATGTCAGCTTCACGGTGAACAAGGGCGAGACGTGCGTGATCATGGGGCGCAGTGGCGTGGGCAAATCGGTTTCGCTGAAGCACATCATGGGATTTCTCAAGGCGGACTCCGGGCGCATTTTCATCGACGGAGAGGACGTTACCGATTTCAGCGAAAGACAATTTGCGGAAGTGCGGCGCAAGGTGACCATGGTGTTTCAGTCGGGTGCGCTGTTCGATTCGCTGACCGTGGCCGACAACATTGCGTTTCCGCTGGAAGGGCAGCCGGGGCTTACCCCGGACGACATCGACGCGTACGTTGATAAGCTCGCGCACGTGCTGGAAGTGGATGCGGTGCTCGAGAAGTTGCCAGGCGAGCTTTCGACAGGTATGCGTCGAGCGGTGGCAATTGCCAGGGCACTGGCGCAGAATCCTGAAGCGATTTTATACGATGAACCGACGACCATGGTCGATCCGATCATGGCGGGGCACATGGGCGACCTGATCGCGCGCTTGAAGCAGGCGTTTCACAAGACCTCCGTTGTTGTTACCCACGACACGCATCTGGCAAAGAAGCTGGCCGACAAGATCGTCTTCCTGCAGGACGGCAAGTCGACGGTGTTCGAATCCTGGAGTGCGTTTGAAAATTCCAAAGACCCCTTCTTTCATAATTTCCGCATGCAGGACGAGTTGATCCCCGAGCTGGACGTGACTCTGTGAATCAGCCCGAACTCGGAATTCCCAACGCGAAGAAGCAGCTTCGGCGTGAAATGGGATTCTGGGACGTGTTGCTGTTCAACATCGTGACGGTGCTGGGGCCACGTTGGGTGGCCGCTGCCGCGCATAACGGGACCTCCTCTATCAGCCTGTGGGTGCTTGCTGCCGCAGTTTTCTTCGTGCCCTCTGCGCTTGTGATCAACGAGCTTTCCTCGCGATTCCCGGTCGAAGGCGGGCTTTATGTTTGGGCCAAAGAAGCGTTCGGTGATTTCCACGGATTTGTGGCCGGCTGGACCTACTGGACCTATACGATGTTTTATTTTCCGGGCTTGCTGCTGGCCAGCGCGGCGATGAGCGCTTACATCGTTGGCCCGCGGGGCGCGGCACTCTCGCAGGATCGGACATTTTTGCTGGTGGTGTCGTTTGCCACGCTCATCGTGGCGGTGGTCTTGAATATCGTTGGGCTCAACGTCGGAAAATGGCTGCAGAACGCTGGCGGCGTTGCGACCTATCTTCCGTTGCTGGTTTTGACGGGGATCGCGGCGATTTTGTGGTTCAAGCAAGGCTCGGTGACGCAGTTCACATGGGCCAACATACGCCCGACGTGGAACTGGGACACCGTCAATTTCTGGTCGCAGATCGCATTTGCCTTCACGGGACTCGAACTGGTGTCGGCAATGAGCGAGGAGATTCGCGATCCGCAGCGCACCTTGCCGCGCGCTGTGCTCGGCTCCGGAGTCTTGATCGCGGCCATGTACGTCGTTGGAACATTTGCGGTGCTCGCGCTGCTTTCGGCGAATGACGTTTCTCCGACCAGCGGAGTGTTTGCAGCGGTCACGGTCGGCTCGCGGGCGTTGGGAGTGGCCTTCCTGGGAATCGCGGCGGCCATTCTCGTGACGGTTGGGAATTCCGGCGGGATCGGAAGTACTGTGGCCGGGATAGCGCGCGTGCCGTTTACGGTGGGAATTGATCGCTACATGCCGGCGCCATTTGCAAAGATTCATCCGCGTTGGCGCACGCCCTATATCTCCATCCTAGTGCAGGCGGGTGTTTCCGGCGCCGTATTGCTCGTAAGCCAAATCAGCGAGACGGCACGCGGCGCGTATCAGGTGCTGGTGGACATCACCATCATTGTCTATTTCATTCCGTTTCTGTACATGTTTGCCGCGGCGATTAAGCTCGCCCGGCGAAAGGACCGCGTCGAAAACAGCCGGGCGGTCTTGATTCCTGGCGGGAGGGTTGGAGTCTGGCTCATCTCCGGGTTGGGATTCATGGTGGTGTCGGTTTGCATGGCGGTATCCATGGTGCCGCCGGGGGATTCCGCGAATAAGTTCTTGTTTGAGGTAAAGCTCGTGGTTGGGTCGGCCGGCGCAGTTCTGTTGGGGCTTATTTTGTACTGGCGAGGGGTTCGTCAAAAGAGCACGTTGACTTCACAAGCCTCGCCGATCGATCGTTGACGCTCGGCGCGTGAACACAGAAACGCAGCGCACTGGAGCAAACTAAAAGCCGCGATCCTGTAGGTCTTGAATGGTCAGCTTCGAAATGTCCGGTCCGGCGGTCCGAGCTTCGAGGTAGCGCTCCACGTATTTTCCCAGGATGTCGCCTTCTAGGTTTACAGCGTCGCCCGGTTTGCGATCACGCAGGTTGGTGTGTTCATACGTAAACGGGATCACGGCGATTTCCGCGATGTGGTTGCTCCAGCGCGCGATCGTCAGGCTGATTCCGTCGATGGTGACAGATCCTTTTGGCACGATGTAGCGCCCGAATTCCTCCGGTACCTGCACGCCGTACCACCAATTTTCGCTTTCGGGCCGCAAATGCGCGACGCGGCCTATGCCGTCAACATGCCCGAGAACAAAGTGACCGCCAAATTCCTTTCCGGCCGTGAGGGGCTGCTCGAGATTCACCCGAGCGCCAACCTGCAGCCCTGATCCAAACGACGTGCGGCGAACGGTTTCTCCGGAAAGATCGGCGGAGAACCGTTCCTGATCGAGGGAAACGATGGTAAGACAGCAACCGTTCAATGCGATGCTGCGGGAAACAGCCAGCGATGCCGCGACACTTGGCGCATGAATGGTGACGCGGCCGCCATCGCTGTGGAGCGAAAGAGACTCAATCGTGCCGGTATGCTCGATGATTCCGGTGAACATTACGCGTGTTTTCGCGGCGGATTGTCTTCCAGTGCGAAGCTGCCGATACGCCACCGCGTCGTGGCCCCATTTTGCGCAGATTTGCGTCGTGTTGGCAAACCGTGCTACCGGCGCTCTAAAAATTGACGAGAAACCCAAAAATATGGGTTAGCATCCTACGCGGTGACCATGTACGCGCGCGGCCGAGCAATGCTCCTGGCGTTGGACCGCCTCATCGCCCGATCTTCGTTCGCGATGGCGAACGAAGACGGCGTGCTGCTCACGTTTCTCTTTCATGGCTTGTTTGACGATTCCGCGGCTTCGCATTCCGGCCCGGTGGATCCGCAGGGAATTACCGTCGAGATGTTTCGAAGGTTTCTCGATCACTTCCAGGGCCACGCCTTTAGCTTTATTTCTCCAGCCGACATTTCGCGGGGATTACATCCCGCGGGCAAATACGTGCTCGTGACCTTCGACGACGGGTACCACAGCAATAGCAAGGCGCTGCCATTGCTCGAGGCATTCCACGTCCCCGCGGTCCTGTTCGTTTCGACGGACCACGTGATGCAAGGCAAGAGCTTTTGGTGGGACGTTGTGGAACGAAAAACCCGAATGAGCGGAGCGCCGCGCAAACAGGTTCAGCAGCTGGTCGAGCGACTTAAGCGGCTCAAAACCAAGGAAGCAGAAGCACAAGTCCGACACGAATTTGGCGCCCACGCGCTGCAGCCGGTGGGCGATGCCGATCGCCCCTTGACTCCGTCCGAGTTGCGAGATCTTGCCGGCCATCCCCTCATCTGGCTGGGAAACCATACGATGGATCACGCCATCTTGACGAACTACTCGCCGGCTGAAGTCCAAACGCAGATTCGGGGAGCGCAGGACGCCATCCTGGCAATGACGGGAAAAGTCCCTGAAATTATTGCTTATCCCAATGGCGATGAAACGCCCGCCATCGTGGAGGCAGCGCGAAGAGCAGGGATCGGTTTTGGCCTCGGGGTTCAGCCTGGACGGAACCGGCTTCCGTTGAGGGCGGGTTCGCAAGACGCAATGACCATGAGGCGTTTCACGCTGACCGGCGATTGCGCGATCGAAGCGCAGTGTCGCGTGAGCAGGTCCTTATTCTCTCTGTATCGCGTCGGGCGTAGCGTTAAGAAGAAAGTGTACTCCGGTTTCTCCCCGCTGCAGCGGGCCTGAGGCGCGATCCGGAAACCGGTTATTTCCGCGGCGGCTTGCGCAGGTAAGCCTCGACGTAAAGGTCCGGTCCGAACACCCGAGTGCGCGCGAGCCGGAGGGGATTGCGGTCGAACCTGGGCGCATGCGCCAGCGGCACGCCGCTTTTTCCTGCAATTTTGGGAGCGTAAAACAAGACGACCTTGTCGACAAAACCGCCGGCAAGAGCCGCTCCGTTCAGAGATGGCCCGGCTTCGAGGAGCAAGCTAAGGATTTCGCGGCGGCCAAGTTCGGTAAGGACCACGGCCAGATCGAGGACCCCGCGCCATGTGGCGGCCCGGACTATTTCGACCCCGGCGTTCTGCAACTTGCGCGCTTTGGCGGAATCGAGGGTCGCTGCGGTAAAAACCAGAACATCGTCATCCGCGGACGTGACGATCCGGGATTTGGGCGAAATCCGAAGCTTCGAATCGAGAACTACGCGAAGAAGCGGTTTGCGGCGTGAAAGGCCGCTTCGGTCGGTGAGGAAGGGATCGTCGGTCAGCACGGTGCCGATGCCGGTCAGCACAGCGTCGGAGGCATGACGCATCCGGTGAACTTCGGCGCGCGATTCCTCTGAACTGATCCACTCGGATCGCTCGTGCTTTTTTGCCTTAGCAAGAGCGAGTTGGCCGTCCAGCGTGAGCGCGGACTTCAGGGTCACGAACGGCTTCTTGGTGCGAATCCAGCAGCTGAAGGCTTCGTTCAGGCAACGCGCGTCGTCTTCCAGCACTCCAGAAACGACCTCAATGCCGGCGGCTTGCAATCGCTCGAAGCCTCGCCCGGAGGTCGCGGGATTGGGGTCCTGCATGGCGGCGACGACACGATGAATGCCGGCGGCGATGAGCGCTTCGGTGCACGGCCCGGTCCGCCCGGTGTGATGGCAGGGTTCGAGGTTTACGTAGAGCGTCGCGCCGCGCGCTTTCGCTCCCGCGCTTTTCAGGGCGACGATTTCCGCGTGATCGCGCCATTCATACTGATGAAATCCCTCGCCCACAATTTCTGCGTCGCGCACGATCACGCAACCCACTGCGGGATTCGGGCTGGCCAAGCCGACGCCCTTGCGCGCCAGCGCCAGTGCGTGTTCCATGAAGCGAATGTCGTGTGTGTTCACGAATTAGTCGAACAGCGAGTTGGCGTAAGTCTCGGCGTCAAAGGGCACGAGGTCGTTGATCTGCTCGCCGGTTCCGACAAAGCGAATCGGCAGCCCGAGTTCGCGTGAAATGGCGACCACGATGCCCCCCTTCGCGGTTCCGTCCAGCTTCGTCAGGATAATACCCGTCACCCGCACCGTAGAGGTAAATTCGCGAGCTTGCGCCAAACCGTTCTGTCCGGTGGTCGCGTCGAGCACCAGCAATACATCGTGAGGCGCTCCGGGGATCACTTTGGCAGCGGTGCGCTTCATCTTCTCAAGCTCCGCCATCAGGTTGGATTTCGTGTGCAGACGACCGGCGGTATCCACCAGCAATGCGTCTATGGTGCGTGCTTTCGCGGCAGCCACTGCGTCGTAAACTACTGCTGCCGGATCAGCCCCGGACTTTTGCTTGATGACCTCGATGCCGTTGCGGTGCGCCCAGATCTCTAATTGCTCGACGGCGGCGGCGCGGAACGTATCGGCCGCACAGAGCATCACGCTCAGGCCATCCTGGCGCAGACGGTTCGCGAGCTTCCCGATGCTGGTCGTCTTGCCGGCGCCATTTACGCCCACGACAAAAATCACCCGCGGTCCGTTGCCGTTGGGTGATGCTCCTGCCGCCACGTCCACAGCGGACGCAGCTGAACTGCCCGAAGCAAGCAGTATTCGAACAATATGCGATTTGATTTCCCGCTTCAGCTGAGCGGCATCGGCCAGCGCGTTGCGGTCCATTTTTTCGCGTACCGCTTCGAGGATTTCGCGGGTTGTCCGAACACCGAGGTCGGCGGAAAGCAGAGCGGTCTCAAGCTGTTTCAGCAGCGAAGGATCGATCTTTCGCTCGCCGAGAAAAATCGTATCGACGGTCCCGGAAAGAACCGCCTTGGTCTTGCTGACCGAAGCCTTCAGCTTCTCAAGCAGCGTGGATTCTGGCTCGTTTTTTCCGAAAAGTGAAATCATAAAGGTGCCCGCAAGGCCGACTGTGCAACACAAAATTGTAGCAGAAGCGGCCGCACGGGATTGCAAGCGGTCAACAGCGCCCGAAGTTCCGATCCCTTGTGGGTATTCGACCTGGAGCATTCTCCACGACCACGTCGATTGGCTGCCGCCCGGTGAAGCCGTGGCGATCGCCATGCTGCGCGATATGGCCCACTGCTGGAATGAATCGTGTGGGGGCTGCTCGTTCACGAAGTTCGCTGGAACTCGAATAACCGGCGGGGCGGAAATGTCTGATACCCACCGTGTGGTGGGCTAACGGTAGGGCTCTACGATAGTTGCTTCAAGAACCGAGATTGTACTCACACCTGAACTTCAACCGCGCTCAGGCGCAGTTTTCCGTTGGTGACGGCGGCGTCAAGAGCGTTCACTACCACGGTGTCGAATTTCGATCCGGCGAGCGCTTTGATCTTCCCGAGCGCGTAATCGAGGTCCATCGCCGATTGATAGGGACGATTCGTCGTCATGGCGTCCAGCGTGTCGGCGACGCCGATGATTCGCGCCATCATGGGAATCTGGGGCCCGCTCAAGCCGTACGGATAACCGCGACCATCCATATGCTCGTGGTGGAGTTCGATGCCGGGCAGCATCTCTTTCAGCTGCGAAACTGGCCGCATGATATTCGCGCCCTTTACCGTGTGCTGCTTCATTAGCGTGAATTCTTCCGGTGTCAGCGCGCCGGGCTTCTTCAGGACGCGGTCTTCCACGCCAATTTTGCCTACGTCGTGAAGCAATGCTGAGATGCGCAGGGTGTCCAGCTCCTGATCCGAAAGACCAAGCTCTTGCGCGATAAGCGTCGAATATTTTGCAACTCGCCCGGAGTGACCCCGCGTGTACGGATCCTTTTCGTCGATCGCCGCGGCGAGCATGCGAATGGAGCCGATGAACAGTTCGCGGTTTTCCTCGGCGGCTTCCTTCAGCCGCTCGATGTATTCCTCGATGTCGCCGGCCATCTTGTTGAAATTTTCGGCCAGCTCGCTGATTTCCGACGCCCCGCGCACCGCCGAGCGCTGATGGAATTCACCGCGGCTGATGGCACGTGTCGATGCAGCCAGGCCGCGAATCGGCCCGCTGATGCCCACGGCAAAAAAGTATCCCAGCAGGATCGCGGCAAAGATCACGACGGTAACGAAGGCCAAGGCCTGGCGATTCAGCTCGTTGACGCCGGCGTCGGCCCGCGCTTGTTTCAGGCTGCGTTGCGCGATTACCGCCCAATTCACCTCAGGGAACGTGCTGTACGTGCCGATCATCTCCACCTGGCGATTCTTTTCCTTTTGTGTAAAACGAATCGTCGCCGTGGTGCGAAGCTCGCGCGGCAAAGTAAGAACCTGCTCGACGACCTTCGAGTAGTCGCTGCTCACGTCCGTTCCCGGTACGAAGTTTTTGGTGTCCGGATGCGCCACGATGTGGCCGAAATGATCGATTACGAAAACCGTTCGCCCGCGTACGCTGGCATTTTGCAACTGTTGCAAAATCGGCTCGAGTGACACCACCGCCGCCAGCATGCCGGTGAAGTTGTCGTTGATGTCTTTCAACGGCACGGCGATCACGAAGGCGGGCCGGTTGTCGGGCGCCAGCGCCAGAGGATCGCTGCGAAATTTCACCGATTGCATCGAGGCGGCAAACGCGCGCTGCAAGGCCTTGGCGACAAACGGGTCGAGGTCCGCCCGAAAATTTCCCTGTGACGCGACGGTGCCTTTTCCCGACTTGCCCACGGCAGTCAGATACAGGAAAGTTTCCCGGTTGCTGTCCGCGAAGTTTTCCAGCAGACGCGTGACTTTCGGTTCCGCCACGGGATCTTCCACGTTGTCGCTCAAACCCATGAGCGCCATGATCTGCCGCTCGCTCACCAGCTGTTGCGTCAGGTTGGCCTCAAACAGCTGAATTTCTCGCGCAAGGGAGCGCGTCAGATCCGCTTGCTGGACAAGCTCGGTGTCCACGAGCTTTTCCTGGCTGAGTTGAAGCACCTGACGGTGGTAGAGACCAATGGGCACGGCGCTGACCAGCAGCATCGCGCCCAGCACGAGCCACAGGATACGCACGCGGCCGGCGCGTATTCGATCCCACGAGGATGCGATTTTTGCAGACATGGTCCTGTTACAAGTCTAGGGGAATGAACCACGAGGGTCGCCCGTCCGAAGGTACAGGCGACACGGATGTGCAACTGGACCGTTGGTACCACGGACAGTGCCACGGCAACGTTGAAGAAGGGGATTAAGCCTTAATCAATCAGCGAGATGGCAGGCAGAAGCGCGGCCGAAAAAAAACCGACCGCAGTCGTCACTCTTTTCGCTGCGGACGTTCCATGATTGCCCGAATCGCTTCGCGCGGTGATTTGCGCTGGTGCAGAATCGCTTCCACTTGCGCCGTTAGGGGTAGCTCGATGCTGTTCTCGCCGGCAAGCGCCATGAGCGGCGCCGCGGTGTCGACGCCTTCGGCGACCATGCGCATCCCAGCCAGGATCTCAACCAGCGAGCGCCCCTTGCCCAATTCGACTCCCACCTGACGGTTTCGGCTCAATGCACCCGTGCACGTAAGTACCAGGTCCCCCAGCCCAGCGAGCCCGCTTAACGTCTCCGGCCGAGCGCCTAGGGCCATCGAGAGGCGAGACATTTCCGCCAACCCTCGGGTAACCAAGGCCGCCACCGGATTGCTACCCAAGCCAAGCCCTTGGCATACCCCTGCCGCGATGGCGATCACGTTTTTCATCGCTCCGGCGAGTTCCACGCCTAGGACGTCGTGGTTGGTATACAAGCGAAAATTCGGCGCCGCAAATTCTTCCTGAAGCTCGCTAGCGAGTGCTTCGTGGTGGGAGGCCAACACTACCGCGGTGGGCTCGCCTCGTGCAACCTCCATTGCAAAGGATGGACCGGAAAGCACGGCGATCCGCGAAGAAGGAATCAGTTCTGCGATGACCTGGCTCGCGCGCATGTGCGTGGCGGGTTCCAGCCCCTTCGTCGCGCTGACAAAGCTCGCATGCTTGGAAACTTTGCCTGCTGCCGCCGAGTAGACGGCGCGCGCATGAGCCGAAGGCATTACGCCTAAAACGATTTGCGCGCCGGCGAGCGCTTCGCCGATTTCGTCACTGACACGAACTTGCTCGGGCAGCGTAATCCCGGGCAGGTACGCGGAGTTTTCGCGGTCGCGGCGAGTAGACCCGGCTAGCTTGCGGTCGTGCACCCATAGAGCAATCTCATGAGATCGCGCGGACCGTGAAAGAACGACACTCAGTGCCGTACCCCAGCTTCCTCCGCCCAGGATGGCGATTCGTGTCACTCGGCGTCCTTGCCTTTGCCGAATGAAAATCGCGGCTCGCGCCCTTCCACAAGCCGCTGAATGTTGGCGTCATGCTTGTAAACCACGAGCATGGCTGCGGCCAAGGCGCCAAAGGTTACGACCGGCGGCGGCGCATGGTGTGGCGCCCACAGAAGATAGATCAGCAGAGGCATCGCCGCGGCCGCCGCAACCGAACCCAGCGAAACAAAGCGCGAAAACAGCACCACAAGGATAAAAACACCGATGGCACCCAGCGCCGCGGGCCAACACAGAGCAAGAAACATCCCCGCGGCGGTTGCGACACCTTTCCCGCCGCGAAAGCGCAGCCATACGGAAAAGCAATGGCCCACCAGCGCTGCAAGGCCGGCGACTGTCATCCACAAGGCGCTTTCATTCGCAAACCGCGCGGCAAGCCATACCGCCGCGGCGCCCTTCACTCCGTCGAGCGCCAGGGTGAGGACGCCGGGCAGCGGTCCAGCCACGCGCGCAACGTTTGTGGCGCCAATATTGCCGCTGCCTGCTTGCCGCACATCGACGCCGCCGAACATCGTCGCCAGGATAATGCCGAAGGGAATTGAGCCGATCAGATAGGCAACAACCGGGATCCAGGCAAGGTTCGGTGAGACTTCACTCATGCGCTGTCAGTCCTCCGCCGCAAAAACGAACGATTGCAGCGTAGTGTACTCCGCGCCGGAGGATTTCAGCTTGCTTTCGATAAGATGAAATTCATTGGTATGGAACTCGCCAAAATCGCGCGCCGCATCTTTCTGTATCGTGGTTCGCAATCTCGAGGAAATTGCGCCGTGTTGGCATCGCGCCAAGGTTAAGTGCGGAGTGAACGCGCGCTGCTGGTTGGGAACTCCAAATCCTGCCATGCCTCGATCGATATCGGCGGCCATCACGCCCAGGTTTTGCGAGGCGGCGATACCCACCCAGACAACTCGAGGCCTTTTTGAGTCCGGAAAAAAGCCAAGCCCGCCAAAGTGCAATTCCACCGATCGCTCAGAACGCACGCCGGCCAACGCCGCGCGAATTCCATCGAATTTGTCCGGGGCGACGTTGCCGATAAATTTTAGTGTCACATGAAGATTTTCGGGACGCGTCCAACTCGGCTTCTTGGCGGAAGATTCAGTATCGAGAGCGCGAAGATCGGTCATCAACGCAGCGAAGTTGGTTCGGATTGCTGGGGGAATTTCCAACGCGACGAACAAGCGCACGGCTCACGCCTTTTTCGAGGAGGACTTCGCACCGTTCTGCCTGTTGTAGAGGAAGTGCACGCGCACCATGTCCAGGGCAACCTGCGATGCTTGCCAGCGAATGTTTTCGCGCTCGCCCGGAAATCGTGCCCCGCGCTCTTTGACGCCGCCGGCGTGCGCGATCGCTACGTGCACCGTGCCCACGGGTTTTTCTTCGGAGCCGCCGCCAGGTCCGGCGATCCCCGTGATTCCCACGCCGATCGTGCTGCCCACTCTCCGGCGTATTCCTTCCGCCAGGGCCACGGCAACTTCCGCGCTCACCGCGCCCTTTGCCAGAATCATCTCCGGTGGCACGTCGGCCCACATCGTCTTCAGCTCGTTGCTATAGCACACCACGCCGCCAAGAAAATAAGAAGAGCTGCCCGCGATGCTCGTCAATCGTTGTGCCAGCAAACCCCCGGTGCAGCTTTCCGCCGCTGCGATAGTGGCATTGTTCAGCGTCAATCCCTGCGCTACCACTTCCTCAAGCGAACTGCCGTCTTCGCTGAAAATGCGATCGGTTAGCGAGATCTCGAAGCCCTGTACGATCTCGTCGAGAGTTTTCTTGGCGTGTTGCGCGTCGTCGGTCCAGAACCGCAGATAAATTTGCGTTTCTCCCGGCGCCGCGAGGATCGTGGTGGTCACCTCCGGGTGGCGCTGGTAAATCGGCAGGATGCGTTGCTCCACGTGCGATTCGCCCAGCCCTGTCACACGGATTTCTCGCTGGTACAGTCGAACTCCGGAGGCGCGGCGCTCGAGTCGTGGCAAAACCTGCTCTCGAAACAGCGGCTTCAGTTCTCGTGGCGGCCCGGGCAGCAGCGCGATGATATGCCCGGAGTCTTCGAGCCATAATCCCGGCGCAGTGCCGCGCGGATTTTCCAGAATTTCCGCCCCCTCAGGAACCATCGCCTGGCGAACGTTCAATTCGGGCATCTCGCGGCCGAGGCTGCGAAAGCGGCTCTCGATGAAATGCAGGATGGCGTCGTTGCGCTTCAGCTTGCGGCCCAGCAACTCGGCAACCGTTTCCCGCGTAAGATCGTCTTGCGTCGGTCCCAGGCCGCCCGATGAGATGATCAACTCCACGCGGCCCATCGCTTCGCGAAATACCTCGCGCAATAGATCGCGGTCATCCCCCGCAATCGTCTTGCGCACGACCTCAATACCAATGGCATTCAGCTCCGCCGTAAGGAAGAGCGAGTTGGTATCGAGCCGGTCCGGCGTCAACAGCTCCGAGCCCACGGCGATGATTTCAGCTTTCACCTTAGGGCAGTCTCGCGAATCCGGGAATTTTTTTCCACTCTTTCGCTGCTGAGATGCCGCGCGCGAACTACGCGAAGGGGCCGTTCAGAAAGGCTGCGGCATGAGTTAAGCGAGCTACTAAGTTCCCCTCTCCGTTCATGGAGGATCCGAACGCGCCAGGGCCTCCGCTGCCGCGTCGCAGTTCCTCCATCAACGAAAACGAAGCCGTTATAGGGCACCGGGTCCGGTATCGCCCGCCTTTCGCTCCGGATTTGCCGGGGTTCTTTCACGATTTACCCCATGAGCGGCAAGCCACGCACGTCCCAGTCCAGCGTATAAAGGGCGCCGTTGGTCGTGAGGATGGCTCGTCCAGAAGGTTGCAGCGCAAGGCCCACCAAACCCGAGCCGCTGAGTATCACCTCAGCCTGCCCATCCGGCGTGACTCGCGCGATGCCGCGCCGCCCGCCGAACGAAGCAGCTACGTAAAGATTCGCGTCGCGGTCAAACGCCAGTCCCTGCGGACGGCCAAGCCCGCGGTAAAAAACCGAAACGTCGCCGCCAGTCGTGATGCGATACACGCGATCGTAGCTTGAAGTGGTCGGCCCGGTCACATAAAGATCGCCGCCGGGGTGAAACGCGAGATGGTACGCGGCCAGCGAAGGTTCCAGCGTCGCAAAGACAAAAATCTCGCGGCCCGGACTGATTTTGAAAATCGTCCCGCTGCGATCGCCCACGTACAAATTCTGTTCACGATCGAAGGCGATGCCTGTCGCGATCCCCATGCCTTCGATCCACTGCTCGGTCCGCCCGTCCGGTGTCACCCGATGAATGGTGCCGTCGTTGCGGCAGGAGACAAAAAGATTTCCCCCGCGGTCCAGCGCCAGTCCGGAAGGATTAATCAGCGACGTGACAAACGGCTTGATACTGTAGTTCGACGTGATTTTGTACAGCGAAACCGGAACGCGCTGGCCCCGCGGCCCGCTAAACGTTACATAGATGTTCCCGTCCGCGTCCACAGCGGGGTTGCCCACGGGGTGCAGGTTGTCCGCGATTTGCAATCCAATCGACACCGGATGCGGCTGGCTCTCGCCATTGGCATTCGTAACGCGCACCATCCCACCGTTGGCGCTGTCGGGTACCCGGGCGATCACGCGATTATCCGTCGCCAGCATCAGGCTGGCGTCGGCTTCGCCAAAATGCACCACCGGACGCGCACCCGTGCGCGAAGCGAATCCACTCCCGTAGATCACGATCTCCCCGCCGGGAATTGCAGCCGCGGGTGACACCCGCTCGATACGAGGAACGCCGTTCTTCTCTGACGGAGATCCAAGTCCGAATTTCATAGTAGATCGATCAGTTTAAAGTGTAGCGCCATGCGCAAAAGGATGGCAGCGTAAACCCCGGCCATCCAATCGTCTGCCATGATGCCCCAGCCGCCGGGAAGATTTTCGAGCCGCCGCAGAGGAAACGGCTTCCAGATATCGAACACGCGAAAAAACAAGAATCCGAACAGCAAGTATTTCCAATTGACCAGGCTCAGCGCCGAGAAAATCGCGAACGTCGACAAATCCATGTGCGAGTGAAGGTTCGGAAGCGCGACAGGAATCAGCGGAAGCAAGAGGGTCAAGTGCTGCCCGGCGACCTCGTCGATCACCACGAATTGCGGATCCTCGATCCCGGCATAGGCCGCCGTCTTCGACGAGCTCCACACGCCGATCGCCCCCAAAAGCACAAAGAGAATGAGCGCGCAGACAATCGGCAGAATGAGCATCGTGTTGTGTATGTCGCTGCCAGGCACCAGAAAATGCTCGTCCACGAATCTGGCGTCGGACAGTACATGGAAGGGAGACAATCCCGCCAGGGAGGTCGGCCGCAGGAAAAAGATCGCGCAAAGCGCAATCGTCACGATCCCGACCAGCGATCCGAACGTGCCCGGCACCAGCGGCAAATAGCCCACTCCCAACGCGGTCGCGATGGCGTAGGCCAGCTTTGGCTTCTTGTCGGTCTGCCCGCTTGAAGTTAACGGCGTGGCTTCAGTGCTTGGTGTCATTGGGGTTCGGCGATTCGCCTAACTCGTCGTCGCTCTCGTTAAAAAGAGGCTCAGAGACCACATATTTCTCCGACGCCCAATTCCCAAGATCCCGCAGTCGGCAGCGTTCGCTGCAAAAAGGGAATTCGGAATTCGAGGCCGAGTCAACCAAAGTCTTGCAAATCGGGCACCGGCGTTGCATGGAAAACCAAGTTTACCCTAAGACGCGCAAGGCTGCTCCAGTCGAAATCCGGGTCAAAGTTTCCGCTGGTGGAATCGAACGGGCCGCCAAAAATCCGCGACCTGCAGGCGGCGGCAGAATCTCCACCACGCGCCCGACGAGGTCATACGCATCGGTCTTGGTGATTTCCACCCGCACGGCATCACCCATCACCGCCGTTTCGCCACCCGGCAACTCCCTATCCGTCAGATAGACTTTGCCGTCGATATCCGGCGCCATGCCTTCCAGCCGCGCTTCCCACACCAGCGGGTTGTCTTTCGATGGTCCGTCGACCAAAGCGGTTACCGTCCGCGCTTTGAAAGCACGCAGTTTTTCCCGCGAAACTTTCTTCTGTATGGCCATCAAGCGATCGCGTCGTCCCGCGACCGTATCCGCATCCACCTTGGCGTCCAGTCCGTAACTCCCGGCGTTGTCCACGTCGGAATACTCGAACACGCCCATCCAATCGAGGTTCGCCGCCTTAACGAAGGCGCAAAGCTCCTCGAAATCCGCGTCGGTCTCGCCCGGGAAGCCCGCGATGAATGATGTGCGCAACGTAACTCCGGGAATCGTCGTCCGAATCCGCTCCAGCAACTTCAAGAATGCATCCCCGTGCGATCCGCGCTTCATGCGCGCCAAAACGCTGCGGCTGGCATGTTGCAGTGGCATATCCATGTATTTCGCCAGCCGCGGATGCGCCGCCAGCGTATCCAGCAATTTCTGCGTCACGCGATTCGGGTACGCGTACAGGAAGCGCACCCACAGCAAATCGTCCACTTCAGCCAGTCGTTCCAGAAGCTGCGCCAACCCGTCGCGCAGACCCAGATCCTCGCCATAAGAAGTCGTGTCCTGCCCGATGAGCGTAATCTCACGCGCCCCCGAAGCCGACAGATTCTCTGCTTCGCGCACCACGGATTCGAATCGCCGGCTTCGGAATTTCCCGCGCAGCTGCGGAATAATGCAGAATGTACATGGATGATCGCAGCCTTCCGCGATCTTGATGTACGCGGCGTGCCGCGGAGTCGTGATCATCCGCGGCGTCAAATGGTGATAAAGAAACGCGGGCGGTTCGGCTGGAAGAATCCGCAAATCGCCTTCGACCGCTTCCAGGATCCGCTCCACCTCACCGGTCCCCACCACGGCATCCACTTCCGGCACCTGCTCCAAAATCTGATCCCGGTACCGTTCCACCAGGCAGCCCGCCACAATCAATTTTTTCGCGGCGCCAAACTTCTTGTGCTCGGCCATCTCCAGAATCGCGTCCACCGACTCCTTCTGCGCCGACTCGATGAAACTGCACGTATTGACCACCAAGATCTCGGCTTCGTCCGCGCGGGGCGTCAGCTCGTATCCCTCGCGCGCAAGAAGACCCATCATCACCTCGCTATCCACAAGGTTCTTCGGGCATCCGAGACTGATGAATCCAACCTTAGTCATAAGCAGTGAATTTGCGGCTTCCCGCAATTCTAGCAGTGTATCACGCGGGAGCTTGTCGACCCTTCGGACGACAGAGCTTCTGGCCGGGGCGCACCTCCGCAGGAGGACGCCGGCGCCTGGTGGCACAGGTGGCCAGGTGTGAATTTAAGGTGCGCTTGCAAAGGTTAGAAAATCTGAAAAGCAAAGGTCCATACTGTCGTCCCTATCGTCGCGTAGTCCGAATCTGCTCGAGAAGCCCGCGCAACCGCGAAGTATCGCAAGGCGCCCCGCCAAACCTCGCCTGCCCATAAATCAGCGTAAACTCCCGCACTGCCGGCGCCAGGTTCGGCTCCCCGACCGCGCCCGCAAACTCCAGAGCCGTCTGCGAATCCCGCCGCGGAAACCCTCGCCTTTCGAGCAATCTCAATAACTCCGTGTAAAACCGCGACGCCAGCTGCGGGTCCGCGCGGTTCGCTTCCGGCGCACGGAGCTGCAGATACAACCGCAATCGCCGGATTGCCGCGCGCAGCACGTCGTACTTCAGCAGTACCAGCAGCATCGCAACGGCCAGCGGCAGAACAAACGTAATGTCTCCGCGGCGATCCAGCCACGATCGCAACCACTGCTTGCTTCCCGCCTCTTTGTTCGTAAACCAGCCGCGCGCCGATTCCGTCCAGTTCCGTGTGTTTCGCTGCAGGATCTGCGCCATTTGCACCTGGTGCGCAAAATCGTAATTGATCACCCACTCGTTCCAGCTCAATTCCATCCAATCAATGTACTGGCCCAGCCTTGGCAAGAAGCCGAAACTCTCGGTCGCGGCCGGCGTTGGATCGAAGGTCACCCAGCCCGTCCCCGAGAAATAAACCTCTACCCAACTGTGGGCATCGCTGGCCCGCACGATGTAGTCGCCCGCAAGGTCGTTGAATTCTCCGGGGAGGAAGCCGTTCACTTCGCGCGACGGAATGCCCAGGGTCCGCAGCATAATCGTCATCGCCGACGCAAAATATTCGCAATGGCCCGCGTGCGTCTCAAACAGAAAATGCGGCAAGGGATCGTCATCGGGCTTTCCGGTCAGCTCGAGCGTATACGAGAAGCTCGACCTGAGAAAACTTTCGATCGCTACCACCTTGTCATAGGGCGTTCGCGCCTTCGCCGCCACCCCTTTCGCCAGTTCCGGGATACGCGCATCCAGCACCGGTAGCTGCAGGTACACGCCGCGGATTTGCTCCGGATAGTTCGTCGAAGCGGCGCGCAGCTTCGACGCATTCACGGCCGGAAGCCGGGAGTATCCGTAGTAACGCACCGGAGCATAATTGCGAAACGGGTTGAACAGGGAGCCGGTGGAATCCCGGAACAAATACGTGCGCCGCGCGTTGAAACCTGCCGTAGGATTCTCCCCCGAGAATCCTCCCAATATGGAAATCGCGTTGGCCGGCGCGAAGACCGCATCCGTGGCCATGGGCTGCACCAGGATTTCGTAGTGCAAGTCAATCGCCAGACCTTTCTGATCTTGTTCGGGATCGGCCACGTAAATCCAGCCGCTGGAATTGGGTGGGATCGCGGCAGGATGATGGTTCGGCGTTGACCAGCGTTTTCCGTCGAAGGTCGTCAGCGCGATTCCCCGCCAACGTAGTTGCGGGTAAGGGACGAGCTTGCCGGTTTTTACCCGCATGACAACAGCCGGATTTCTCTTGATCTCTCCGATCTGACCCAGTTCGATGTCGTCGGTGAACCCGGTCATCAGCGAAGGTTGCATGCTCGTGCGGCCCAGGTAACCGGCGCTGAATCGCGGGAAGAAGAAAAACAGCGCGCCCCCCAGGACGATGGCGCCTAGCGCCACGCTCAACGCTGCAAGCATCAGCGCTCGAGCCAGACTGCGTTCCTGCGCGGGTTGCGCGAGGGGCGGCACCACCGCGCCTTTTGCGCCGCGCCTCATTTCCATGCCCACAAAGGTCGCCACACCGAACAACAGGAAAATGAAGAACAGAACCAGGAACGAGGTATCGACGGTCAAAATAGCGGCCGCCAGAATCGCGGAGAAAGCCAAAATTGCCAGAAAAAACGCATCACGGTCGGTGACCGCACTGTACAAACGCACCAGCATCACGAAAAGCAGGAAGTGCACTGCGCCCAACAGCGCCGCAAAGAGCGACGGATTCGTCGATGTCGCAACGAAAGCGCGCGAGACGAAAATGATGTCCAGCGGGAAAAAAGCAAGATAGGAAACCACTAGAACCGTGGCCACACGGTGCGACAACTCGATCGGCTTGCGCCGCCACCAGCGAAGGCCTTTGTAGCACATCGCCAGCACCGCAAGAACGCAGCTGAAAACGTCCAATTTGCCGGTGGCAATCAGGGTCGCGATCGAACTGAAAATAAGCAGCAACAGCGAACCCTGGAAAAATCGCTCAGCGGGCAACGTCGGAACGCGCACGGATGGGGCTGCGGAGGCCATGGCAGAATTCCCATGTTACCACCCGGCTCCGAGGCCCTCCCGGCCCTCTGCCCGAAGTGACAATGCCGCCCGCGCCAAGCTGGGAAGGGACGGGCACTGCTGCTTGGCCCGGGGAGGAAGGGTTCACCCTGAGGGTCGAAGGGCTTGTGCCATCGTCCGCGCCTCTCCCCTCACGGTTCCGACGCCTTTGCCAACGCCGCCTGCGCGATCTTCCGCGTAAGGTTCGACACCGCCACCGACGATCGCGAAACCAGCTCGCCGAGCGACACACATTTTGCTCCAGCAATTCGCGGCAGCGAGCAAACCCGGACACGATATGGCAGCAGCTTGATGGCACGATAGGTAACCGCGTGCCGCGCCCGCGGCAACGGTTCAAGTTCTATCTCGGCATTCTTCGCTGAAATCGTGCCGAGCGTTGCCAGAAATTCCTGCAATTCCCGCGCCGCATCTTTCTGGACCGACACCGTAGGGAAGTGCCACATCTTCGAAACCAGCGGCGCAACTTCCCTGTGGGTAGCGGGCTTTCGCGACGCGTGCGGCGGCGGAAGCAGCAGCGTGTGCCCGCGCGGATCAAGAATCACCGCGGCTGCCAGCGTAATTTCCACGGTCGCGCGCTTCTTGCGCTTTTCCGGGATGACCTCGGTCAAACCCATCTGTCGCGCCCGGCAGAATTTCGCCACCGGGCAAAGCAGGCACTGCGGGGCGCGCGGCGTGCAGATCACGGCCCCGAGTTCCATCATCCCCTGGTTCCAATCACTCGGCGATTTCCGATCGAGCAATTCGTCGGCTGAGTTTTGCAGGGCAGTCCATCGCCCTCCCTCCCGCAAATTGCCGCGCACCGCATCCAGCCGCGCGATTACCCGCGCCACGTTGCCGTCGAGCACCGCGTGCTCGGCGCCGAACGCGATGCTCAGAATCGCCGCCGCCGTATAGCTGCCGATGCCGGGAAGTGCGAGCGCGGCACCCGCTGTTCGCGGAAACTCGCCGCCGTGGGTCGCGACGATCTGCCGCGCCGCTCGCTGCAGATTCCGCGCCCGGCTGTAATAACCGAGCCCCGACCACAATCGCAGCACTTCTTGTTCCGGCGCCTCTGCCAGCGCCGGGATGCTCGGAAAGCGCGCCAGGAAGGTCTCGTAGTAGGGAATTACGGCTGCGACGCGCGTCTGCTGCAGCATCGTTTCCGACAGCCAGATGCGATAGGGATCCTTGTTTCGTCGCCATGGCAAGTCCCGCTGAAATGTGCGAAACCAGCCCAGCAACAACTTCCGAAATTCAGAGAGATCACGGCGTGATGGCATCGCGACGCGCTATTCTCCCACGAATCGCAATCCCCTCCGAACCGAGCTGGTTTTCTCTAGGCGGCCAGGTCATCGAGAAACACGACGTAAGAGGAATGCCAGAGAGCTGCTGGGATGGATCCGCGAGGCTGGCTGGTCACAATCACCTTGAAAAGATCGGGCGAGGCGGCGAGATCGCTTAGGACTTCGTGGCGCGGATCGGGCGGCAAGGGTTGCACCAGCGCGAGATGGCGAAGTATGGCAAAGATGTTTTCCTCCGCGGTAGCCAGCGCCGTCTCCAGCGCCGGGCTGCGAAATTGCAATTGCGCGTTGCGCTCGAAAAAATGCCACGCGATGCCGGCGCACAAAGTCACGGCGCGCTCAAAGCGCTCGGTTGCCTCGGCGGAAGGCGCCGAGCGCGAGTTGCCAGCCTGCCCGGAAACGTGGGGATCCAGCACCAGCAGCACCCGGCAGTCGTCCTCCCGGGTGAATTCGCGAACCATCAGCGAGCCCGAACGCGCCGATGCTTTCCAGTGCACGTGGCGGGCACTGTCGTTGGGAACGTAGCCGCGCAGCGCGTACAAATCGTGGCCGCCGCCTTTGTTCAAGCTTTCCAGCGCTCCTTGCAGTGCCGGCAATATCTCGAAGAAATCACGCGATGGTTCGACCGAAGGATACACCAGCGCTTCGGCACGCAATTCCACTCGGCGTGCCTTCTGCAAGAAGCCGAAAGGGAATCGGGTCACGATGCGGAAGGTATCCTGACGGTACGCCCCTCGACAGGCAAACGTGATCGGCACGCTCTGCTGCACGCGCTCGTGCTTTGGTACGTAGGGAAAGTACACCGGCGTTTCGAGCAGTGCCGATGGGGGCGATTTCTTCTTTGTCGCCGCTTCCACCCGCAGTGAAAACGATGGCAGCGTCAGTTTTTCGTTTTCGAGTTCCACTTGCGCGCGAACCGTCTGGCCCGCAAAGATATGCTCGGGTAAATCCAGGCGCATCTCGATTCCGGTCAAGGTGACCGAGGAAAGAATGCCGGACATCAATATGATGGAGATCAGGCTGGCGAGAATCAGAAACAGCAGGTTATTCCCGGTATTGAGCGCGGCCAGGGCCACGATGATGATGCCGCCGATGTAGATCCAGCCTTCACGAGTAATCCTGTACTCCATCTTGTAGCCGATCCAGCGAAGCGGCGTGCGCTTGGCCAGAACCGGCACCAGCGTGATCGCTACCCAGGCGGCCACCAGCAAAGCAGCAAGTGCGGAAGCGATCGAGAGGCCTGCATGGCCAAGTTCCGCGGCGGCGCCGGAATAAAGTGCGAGCAGCAGCGCGACTCCCAGAGCCGCGATCGACAGAAAGAACGCACGCACTCCAGGGCGATCGGCCCTGGCCCAGAGTTCCGAAATGGCGGAGTTTACGCGCACGATGCGTACGGCAGCACAGGCCGGAGTTCGCGGAACCCTGCGGTGCGGTTCCCGGGCGATGCGCCGGGGCTCATAGCGGGACGCGGACAGCGTCAACGATGTCGCGCAGCACCGCCTCGGTGGTTTCCGATTTCTTCTGCAAGGAAGCGTGCCGCGAACTGGCGACCACCCGGTGCGAGAAGACCGCGACCGCGAGCTGCTTGAAATCATCGGGGAGGCAGTAGTCCCGTCCGTCGAGAAAGGCCCGGGCTTGCGCCGCTCGTTGCAGCATCAACGTGCCGCGAGGCGATACGCCCAGCGAAAGCTGTTCGCAGTGACGCGTGCGCGTCACGATCTCCAGCGCATAGTCGTGCAGGCTGGAATCTACTCGCACCTGCGCCACCGAATTCTGCATGGCCAGCACGTCCGCCACATCGGCAACAGGCTCCAGCGTTTGCACCGGATCGTCGCCGACACGCTTGCGCAATATCTCGCGCTCGGTTTCGTGCGAGGGATAGCCCATGCGGATGCGCATCAAGAAGCGGTCCAGTTGCGATTCCGGTAAGGGATAGGTGCCGTGATGCTCGACGGGGTTTTGCGTGGCAATCACCAGAAACGGCTGGGGCAGCGGCAACGTCTTGCCATCGACGGTAACCTGTGCTTCGTTCATGGCTTCCAGCAGAGCGGATTGCGTACGGGGCGTGGTGCGATTGATTTCGTCCGCCAGGACAACGTTGGCGAAAATCGGGCCGGATCGAAACTCAAATTCACGCGTCTCGGGGTTGTAGACGCTGACGCCAAGCACGTCGCTCGGCAGCAGGTCCGAAGTGAACTGGATGCGCTGGAAACTGCAGTGAAACGACTTGGCGAGCGCCTGGGCTAGCGTGGTCTTGCCGACGCCGGGCACGTCCTCGATCAACAAGTGGCCGCGTGCCAGCAGGGTGATCAACGACAACTGAATCGCTTCTTCCTTGCCGTAAATGGCGCGCGCGATCGAGCGTTGCAGCTGCGTTACGATTTGAGAGGTGACCGCCGTCATGGTTGAAAACCCGGGCCCTTCCTGCTACAACTAGTCCGACGCCTCGGCGAAGACGCGAGTTCCCCAATTCGGGGGTTTTCTTCGAGACTACGGGCGACTAGCTCAGTTGGTTAGAGCGCTCCCCTCACACGGGAGAGGTCAAAGGTTCAAGTCCTTTGTCGCCCACCATTTCACCCACCATTCTTGCACTCTCAAGGAGGCTGGCGCGCAGGGATCCCTGACCGCTGTGCCCAATTAGTGTTTGCTTAGTCGATCCAGGCCTTGACCAGCGGAGACTCCGGTCCTCGGGAACCGCCGCTTCTGCCCGAGCCCGGTTCGGACCACGTCTTCCAGTTTTCCTTTTCAAAGAACTGCACCAGGATCCTTTGTTTGTGGAATGCGCGATGGAAGCTGCGGAGGTCGGCGATGATCGAGTCTTGCTGGCCCTTTTCGAGTACGCCGTAGATGAACACGCTGTAGTAGCTCCTGAGCAGCGGAAAATGAACGCCGAGGTCACAGAAAACAGCGGGGCTGCCTGGTTCGGAAACCGAGAGCGGAATCGAATGTCGGGAGGTTACGGCTGAAACCACGGCCGGACAACCGGAAAAATCCTCGCTGTCGGTCGTGGTGGCCGAGATGAAGGCGTATGCGTAGGCCACCAGCAAGCCGCCTGCGAGCCAGCCAGAAATCATGGCCCAACGCCGTTTAGCCATTTCGCTGGCCGCACCGGGTTGGCGGATTTAGAGAGTCCACTTGCAAGCGCGATATTCTCTTTGCCTCGGAAGCGCACAGGGAAAATGCTGCGCCCTCCTGGTACCTTTGAGACGAAGGTGGAATTGGTTTGGTTTCCGCACGCAACGCCTATTTGCCTGGTGCGATGGCAAGGCTTTGCAGCCAGTTCAGGACCGCCGCCTGTAGCGCGATGCGGTGGTCCGCATAGCCGTGATCGGTCTCCATGTACACCTCGGTCACCTGGGCATCGCCCGCTCTACGCAGAGCTTCCGCCAGGGCTTTATTGTCGGGATCATTTCCGTCGTGGGATTCCACGACCAGAACGGGCCGGGTCTTCAAATCGGGCGCCCAGTCCACATAGTTCCATTTCGCGGAATTTTGCTGGGCTTCAGCGAGCATCCCTTCGGGCGTCGTTCCAGCCAAACGAGGTGAGGCATCGTGGAAGCTTTTCATTCTCTGCGCCGTGGGCGGCCGAGAGGCGGCCAGACCCAGATCCCACGCCGAAATCATCGCCACGCCCGCGATTCCTGGGTCGTGAGCGCCGGTGTAGGCGACCAGAAAGCCGCCCATACTGTGCCCGACGGCAACGATTTTGGCTGCATCGTAGCGATACCTCTTGGCATTGTCGGGGTCGCGCAGGAACTCAACCGCTGCTTGCGTGTCCTCCATCGCGTTGCGGAACGAAAATGATCCGGAGCTGCCCCACGAACCGCGATAGTGCGGCACGAGCACGTTCCATCCGGCGCGGCGGACCGAGTACGCGAGGTCCATGTTCTGTTCGTTGCCTGGAAATCCGTGCATTAGCAGGACAACCGGATGCGGGCCCGCGCCGGATGCGAGATAGAACACGGCGTTGAGCCGTGCGCCATGGCTGATGATGTCGGGCGCTTCCATCGCCGCGGGAAAATCCTTGTCGCGAGCCGGGTCGGTTATAACGGCAGTGGGAATCTGTTGCGCGACCATGGATGCACAAACGATCAGCGCGAGACCCATCGGGCGCAAGATCGCGCCTGGCACTAGGCGCAACATCCGGAACAGGTTTCGCGTAGTCATAGCGTGACATTTTGTGCGATTTGTCCTGGCGCGCAAAGTGAAAAGCGCCAAGCACCCGACGCGTGCAACGAAGAACGACTTGTTAGGGTTTGCCGGTACTATCCTCCCGCCTGAATTGCCGTTCCGCCTGGATGCCGGTCATGCCCGGCCGAACCATGTCTGTCATTTCGCGGACGCTGACAAATCGATATGATCGGGTGTCTTTGCTTTGAATGGAGCTAAGGATGGCGACCTTTCTGAGGACCGTCGAGTTTCTAGCCCTGAGTCTGTGGCTGGGGAGCGATGTGTTTCTCAGCTTCGTGGTGGCGCCGGGCGCCTTCCGGGTGCTGGCCGGGCGGGATCAAGCCGGCGCCATGGTCGGATTTGCGTTGTGGTGGATGCACCTGGTCGGGGTGATCTGCGGAATCACTCTGTTGGTCGCGCGGTTGTTGCGAACCCGCGCGGCTTCCAGCCTGGTTGCGCCTGCGGCGCTTTGCGTGTTGGCCATGCTTGCGCTCACGGTGGTATCGCAGCATGCCGTCAGTCCGCGGATGGCGGCGCTGCGGGTGCAGATGGGATCAATCGAAGCGACTGCGGCAGACAGTCCATTGTTGGCAGAGTTCGGTCGACTGCATCGGATTTCCGTTTCGCTCGAGAGCGCCGTTCTATTGGCTGGAATTGTCGCTATGTATATGATGGTTAAGGAGTTAAGAGGAGGCCTGTAAACCGTGCACAACGCCGAACCAGAAACCCGGCCCCGCCCTCCCTTATTCACTCGAAGCAACTGTAATTCCTTTAGGAAAGCGACGCCTCTGCAAGTGTTGATTCTGAAATCGTCATTGGCACTAAGAATTCTGCAATGGTTGGGGTCCACGTCTCCTGAGGTTGCAGCTGCGACGTACGCCGCCGCGAGGGGCCGCGCGGGCTCCGCACTGCGCTACAGGATAACCACGAGAGCTTCGGTTAGCTGGATTTCCGTTTGCGGTATTTAGCGGAGCCGGCGGATTTGCTGTTTTTGCGCTTGGCGCGTTTGCGTCGGACTTTGGGAGGGCGGATCTTGTTCGTTACGGCGTAACCGGCGCGCTCGAAAGCTCGCCACATATACCAGCTGGCGATGGTGCGGTAAGGGCGCCATTGTTCGCCGAAAGCGAGCAATTGCTCTGGTTTAGGCATATGGGCTTTGCCGTAGGTTACCGACCAGCCTTTTTTCACGCCTAGATCGTGGATGGGCAGGACGTCGGGTCGGCCCAGGTTGAAGATCAGGAACATTTCTACCGTCCATGCGCCTATGCCGCGGACCGAGACCAAGCGCTTGACCAGTTCTTCGTCGGACATTGCGCAGGCGTCTTCGCGGGTCGGAACGATGCCTTGGATCGTTTTCAAGGCCAGGTCCTTCATGGCTAACACTTTTGCGCCGGAGAGACCTGCTTTGCGGAGGGTCTGTTTGCGGAGCTTCCGCATTTGTTCCGGCGTGGGCGGATGGCCGTCGGTGCCCAGGGCTTTGACGCGGCCGAAGATCGTCGCGGCCGCTTTGCCGGAGATGGATTGGTAGGCGATCGATTCCATAAGGGCTTCGTAGGGGGATGGGGCGTCGGTCAGGTCAATTTCGAATTGCATGGTTTCGGCAATGAGCGTGGCCAGTTTTTCGTCCTTCGCGGCGAGGTGGGCCATGGCAGCGGAGAGATCGAAGGGGAGCGCTCGGGTGGGCGTTGACATGCGAGGTTACGATAACGCAGCTTGGGGCGAAATAAAACAGAAGACGGAGCAGCTATCGCGCTTCGCACCGTTGCAAAAGTCTGTTGACGCTGGCTGAAGCAACCCCCGCCCCGCGTGAAAACGAATAACCGGAACAAATAACTCGAGCCGCCGTTTGAGGAGCGATTTTCTGACGGGATAGTAGCCAATTGGGCCGGTGCTATACTCTGCGCCGAAATTTGATCACCGGGAGTCTCCTTGTGGCGGAAAGCACACTGATATTTCGCGACATTGCGATGGTTTTTGCTGCGGCGCTTGCTTGCGGATTCCTGGCTTGGCGGATTGGTCAGCCGATCCTGCTGGGCTATGTTGTGGCCGGATTGATTTTGAGCCCATTGACACCGGGGCCGCGGGTTCACGACGTCCATGTTTTCGAGCTGATGGCGGAGATTGGTGTCGTGCTGCTGATGTTTTCGGTGGGCATTGAATTTTCGATTCCCGATCTCTTGCGCGTGAAATGGGTGGCGCTGCTGGGCTCGCCGCTGGGCGTTTTGCTGTCGGTGGGGATGGGAGCGGGTGTAGGCACCCTGATGGGCTGGCCACTGCGGCAGAGTCTGGCGGTGGGTTGCATCGTGTCGGTGGCGAGCACGATGGTGTTGATGCGCCTGTTGATGGATCGCGGGGAGATGGGCACCGAGGCCGGGCGCGTGATGATCGCCCTAACTTTGGTCGAAGATCTGGTCGTCGTCATTCTGACGGTGCTGTTGCCAGGGCTGGCGAGCGAGGGCGGCGCGGATTACGGGCAGGTGGCCTGGAGAATCTGCAAGGCTTTGCTCTTGCTGATTCCTATCGCCGCTGCGGCGTGGAAATTAATGCCGCGCTTGCTGGCAAGAGTGGAAAAAACGTGTAACGACGAAATCTCGCTGCTGTTGGCGCTTACGACTTGCCTTGTGGTGGCGGCAATCACCGAGGCGGTGGGATTGTCGCTGGCTTTAGGGGCTTTTCTTGGCGGGATGCTGCTGGGGAGCTCCGATTTTGTGAAAAAACTGGAGCATCAGACCTTGCCGCTGCGCGACGCATTCGTGGCCGTTTTTTTTGTCTCGGTGGGAATGCTGATCGATCCACGGACCTGGGGTTCGGCGTGGCACATCATCTTGGTTTTGGTGGGATTGATTCTGCTGGGGAAGTTCGCGGCTTGGTTTGGAGTGGTGCGGTTGTTTCGCTATCCGGCCGGGACAGCGGCGCGCGTGGCGATTGGGTTGACGCAGATTGGGGAGTTCTCGTTTATTTTGGCGCAGGTGTCGCTGCGGGCCGGGTTGATCACGCCGGCGATTTATAACGCAACGCTGGTGGCATCGCTGGTTACGATTCTGGCGAATGCAACCTTGTTTAAGATTCTGGTGAAGAAGGCTCCACCGGCCAAACGGGCGGTAGTGGAACAAGCCACCGCCTGAACAGGACGCGTACGGATCAGGAGCGGCCGGCGGAGTCGAGGCGGGTCTCGCTGAGGTCGATCTCGCGCTCAAGTTGGCGAAGCACGGCGTCATTGATGCGGCCTTCGTTGCGCAGGCGCACAGCGGTATCGCGTTCTATGTGAAGAAGCTCGCGAGAAAGCGCAACGATACGTGCGTAATCTTCGGCGTCGATGCCGTGATCGGCGTAGGCCTCGCCGGTAATGGCGGCAAGGCGCCGCTTGTAGCGGGTGACGGCATCCTGGTATGCGACGGCGGCATGATGGGTGTCCGCATCAGCGCGGCGACTCTTGATGTGTTCAAGGGCAGCGACGACCATAGCCCGGCGAGCTTCCTTTTCCTCCAGACCGATTCCGGCGACGTTCGCGAGACCCAGGCCGCGAATCAGCGGTGGCAGGGTCAGGCCCTGGAAAACCAGCGTTACTAGGATGACGCAGAAGGTCAAAAAGATGAGCAGATTACGCTGCGGGAACGGGCTGCCATCGGCGAGAACCTCTGGTAAAGCCAGCGCGGCCGCTAACGCGATCACGCCCCGCATGCCCGCCCATCCCACGACGAAGATCGCGCGAGCCGACGGGTATTGCGACGACTGGCGAAAAATGTGGCGGCGGATCCAGTAACCGGCATAAGCGCCGGGATAAACCCATGCGAGGCGCAGGACGATGACGAGAGCGCTGAAAGCGGCGCCGTAGAGAACCAGGGTGTGCATCGGATATTCGTGGATGCCGGCAAGAACGAAGGGAAGTTGCAGACCGATCAAGACAAACACGAGGCCATTCATCGCGAAGGTGAGCGCGCTCCAGAACCCGAACGCTTGCAGGCGCACGCTGGGCGAGAACAATTGCGATTCCCTGCGGCCGAGGTACAGACCGCAGGTGACAACTGAGAGGACGGCGGAAGCGCCGACCTTTTGCGCCGCGAGATAGGCGACGTAGGGAATCATGACGCTGAGGACGATCTCGATGGGCCCGTCGTCGAGGTACCGCTCGACATGCTGGACGATGAACGCGACGACGAGGCCAATGGCAATGCCTACGGCGATGAGGTAAGTCAGACGAAGGAAACCCTCACCCATGGTGGGCGTGTGTCCCTGGACGACCATGGCAATGCCAAATTCGAGAGCGAGGAGACCTGTGGCGTCGTTGACCAGACTTTCGCCTTCGAGCACGTCAACGATGCGCGAGGGAAGCCCTACACGCCTGGCGATGGAGGTGGCGGCAATGGTGTCGGTGGTGGCTACGACCGCGCCCAGGACAAATCCCAGCCGAAGATCAAAATGGGCGAAGGAATAGTGGGCGGCTTCGGCTACCCCTAAAGCGGTGAAGCCGACCAGTCCAAAGGCAAGGAACAGGATGGTGACGATGTTGTAGGAGAAATCGCGCCAAGATGTGAACCAGGCGCCGGCGTAGAGAAGCGGAGGGAGCACGGCAAGGAAGATGATGTCCGGACTCATGGTCACTTTGGGGGTTCCGGGAATGAAGCTTAGGACCAGGCCGGCAATGACCAGGACGATGGGGTAGGGAAGCTGAATCTTCTGGGCCAGCGTGGCAAACACCACGACGAAGAGCAGTAGTAGGAGAAAGACCAGCTCGACGGCGTGGACGCTGTTGCCCTCCATGCTCGCTCCTTTGAGGGACAAGATACCTTAGTTCGCGAAGTGGCGGGACCTAACCGCGGAGAAAAGGGATTCGCCACCGGGGAACAGACGCGCGCAGAGAACGGAGAGCGGAGGCGGAGCCAAGGACGCGAGGACCACACTGCTTTGGGAACGTTTCCCTGAGGTGAAGCATTCGGGGATGGCGCGGGGGGGTGTGTTAAACTTCCGGGTTTATGCAGACAGGAATTATTGGACTACCACAGGTTGGAAAGACCACGTTGTTCCGGATCCTGACCAAGGCTCAGGTCGAGGGCAAAGCTGGATCGCAAGGGACGCACGTGGGCGTAGCCAAAGTGCCGGAGCCTCGGTTGTTGGAGCTGGCCAAGCTCTACAATCCGAAGAAGATAACCTATGCGACGGTACAGTACGTGGACCTTGGTGGGATGCAGAAGGAGCGCAACCGCGATGCGCTTGCACCCTTGCGCGAGGTGGACACGATTGCGCACGTGATTCGCGTGTTTGACGATCCTTCGGTGCCCCACGCCGAGGGGAGCATCGATCCTCTGCGGGATGCCACCAATCTGGAGTTGGAGCTGATCCTTTCCGATCATGACCAGATCACGCGGCGGCTGGAACGCGTCGATAAGGATTTGAAGAAAAAGAGCGAGCCTCTGCTGGTCCTCGAGAAAAGTGTGTTGGAGAAGTGCAAGGCGCATTTGGAGGCGGAGAAGCCTTTGCGGGAATTGGAGTTGACGGCGGACGAGAAAAAACCTATTGGCGGGTTTTTGTTCTTGTCGGCGCGGCCGGTGCTGTACGTATTGAATGTCGGGGATGACGAGGCAGACAAGCTCGACACAGCTGTGGAGCGGCACAATCTGGGCGCTTTGGCCGGCAAGCCGAACTCTGCGGTGGTGGCCATTTGTGGTCGCTTGGAGGCCGAATTGGCGGAGATGGATGAGAAGGAAGCGGCGGAATTGCTGGCTTCTTATGGATTGAAGGAGCCGGGCTTGAACCGGCTGATTCGGGCTACCTATGATTTGATGGGGTTGATTCAGTTTTTTACGGCGGGGGAACCGGAAGTGCGCGCTTGGACGATAAGGAAAGGTGCTACCGCCGTGAAGGCTGCTGGGGCGATTCATAGCGACATTGAAAAGGGATTCATTCGGGCCGAAGTGGTGCGGTGGAATGATTTGCTGGCGGCCGGGAGTATTGCGGCGGCCAGAGAGAAGGCCCAGGTTCGGTTGGAGGGAAAGGAATACATTGTGCAGGAAGGGGATGTGATTTTGTTCCGGCACAGTGGATGAAGTGATGAAGCAATGCCGCGCTGAAGTGCGAAGATAGACGGAAAAAGATTTAGCACCAAGGGTGATCGCGAAGCTGGCCGATTCGGCCGCCGCCAGGCACAAGCGGTACTGCCTGTGCTCGTTTTGCCCGGCGCCTACACTTTATGGGGCATGACCTGGCATTCCGGACGGGTTTGGCGGCGCTGCTGGGGTTGATGGCGGCAGCAGGGAATTTGATTGGCGGGTACTTTGTCGTTCGCAAGGATTGGTCGCGGAAATTCTTGCAGTATTTCTTGGCTCTGGGCGCCGGGTACATGCTGGCGGTGGCGCTTGTTGAGGTGATTCCGGAGTCGGTGCGGCTTTCAGGTGACGGCGCTCTTGTTTACGTGCTCTTCGGGTTTTTCCTGGTACATCTTTTCGAACACACGATTGCGCCTCATTTTCATTTTGGGGAGGAGACGCACTGCGAACAGGTTCGCCATCATCACGCGCGCACCACGGTGCTGCTGGGATTGGGGATTCACACATTTTTTGATGGTGTGGCGATTGCGGCGGGTTTCCTGGTTTCAACTTGGCTTGGCGTGGTGATTTTCGTGGCCGTGTTTTTGCACAAGTTGCCGGAGGGTTTTACGGTCGCCTCAGTCGTTTTGGCGAGCGGGATGGGGAAGCGCAACGCAATCCTGGCAGCCGGGTTACTAGGTGCGGCGACCCTGGTGGGCGTATTGCTGACCAGCGCATTGCAAGGACAGCTCAAGTACGCGCTACCAGTTTCGGGCGGGGTAACGCTGTACGTGGCGGCGACCGACTTGCTGCCGGAGGTGAATCGGGAGCCGAACTGGCGGATGGCGTTGCTGGTCTTTGTAGGCGTGGTCAGTTTATTGATAATGGAGCGGTTGTTCCACCTATAAGCTTTCGCTTGCCCTTCGCCCGGTATAAACCCTACCCATTTGCAACTTCCTGAGAAACCATGTGTTTGATACAGTGTGGCGGCTATGGCCAGGTCGGACGTACAGCTGATGCTGGACGTGAAGGCGGGCGACGAACAGTCGTTCGCACTTCTCCTGCATCGCTATCGCAGTCCGCTGGTCAATTTCCTGTACCGGATGGTGCGAAACCGGGAGCAGGCGGAAGACCTGGCACAAGAGGTTTTCATTCGCGTGTATCGAGCCCGGGCGGATTACGTGCCCAGCGCGAAATTCACCACCTGGTTGTTCCGCATCGCCACCAACCTGGCGCTGAATTCGGTGCGCGACAACCGGCACCAGCGGATGGAAATTTCGCTGGACGCGCCGGTTATCGCGGAGGCAGAAGACGGCGACGAGCGGCCGTTGGATGTGGCCGATAAACATCCGGACATCGAACAGCATTTGGTCGAGGAGGCCAGGAAAAAGATGATCCGGCACGCCATCGAGAAATTGCCCGAGAAGCAGCGGGCGGCGGTGCTGTTGCACAAGTATCAGGAGCTGGATTACAACGAGATCGCGAAGATTCTGGAATGTTCGGAAAGCGCGCTGAAATCGTTGTTGTTCCGCGCGTATGAGACTTTGCGGGTGGAGTTGGCTCCGTTGGTGGCGCAGGGCGAGAAGTAGGGAAGTAAAGAAGCAATGAGGTAAGGAAAGTAGAAGTGAGCAGTGGGCAAGTCGAAAAGGTTTAGTTAGTAGACCAAGAGTTAGTAGACCAAGAAGGATGGGCGTTATGAGTTGCGATCGAATGGAAAACCGGATCCTGCCTTATGTGGATGGGCGGTTAAAGACAAGCGAGATGCGCGAAGTGGAAGCGCATTTGAAGGTTTGCGCCGCTTGCCTTCTGCGCGTGAATGAATTTCGCGCGGTGACCGGCTTGCTGGATGAGCTGCCGCAGATCGAGCCTTCCGGTGCGTTTGACATGCGCGTACGCGCGCGTGTTGCCGCCGAGCCGGTGAAGCAGAGCTGGTGGGAGGGGTTTGCGCCCTCGCTGCGAGTGGTGTTTGCGGCGGCGACGCTGGTGCTGGCAACGGTTTGGATTGGATCCAAGCCGAGCGATTCGGTGGCGCCGATTGCGGGCCTGGACCAGGAAGCGCAGGTGGTGGGCGATCTGCCGGTGCTCGAGAATTACGACGTGTTGTCGAACTTCGATGCGATTAGCGATTTGCCGCAGCAGCCGCAGTCGCAGAGTGACGATGCCAGTCAGCAAGATTCGAACACACAAATGTAGGTGCGATGAAACGCGGGCGCAAATTCGGTGGATGGTTGAGTGGGCTGGGCCTTGGCGTCGCTCTGGCGATGCCGTGTGTGGCCGCGGCGCAGCATCGGCCCCCCTCGCCACCACCTCGTTCCGCGGCGCAAGGTAATCGGAAGAATGATCGTCCGCCGAACGCGAACGGCGGGCAAAATGCGCAGCGTCCCAATGGAAACGCAGCGCGGGTTGCGACGCCACCGCCGAACGTCCAGGAGCGATGGCGGAACATGACGCCGCAAGAGCGCGAGCGGATGAAGCAGAACGAAGACCGGTTGCGTCGGTTGCCGCCGGCGCAGCAGCAAGTGCTGCGCGACCGCGCGCAAGTGTGGAACCGCATGACTCCGGAGCAGCGCGAGCACGTCCGGACCGATGTATTGCCGCGTTGGAGGCAGATGCCGCCCGATCGCAAGCAGGCAATCCGGCAAAGGCTGCGTGTGTTGCAGAATATGCCGGAGTCGGCGCGGAATCAGCGGCTGAACGATCCGAATTTTACGCGTGGGATGAGCGAGGAAGATAAATCCACGCTGCGGGACCTGAGCCACCTGCATGTTGGCGGGGCGATGGAGCCGCCCAACGAGTAGTGACGCGAGCCAGATCGGATCTGAAACGTTGCATGTCTTGCCGAGACGGGGTGGCCTTGGCAACTTAGGATAAACCGGAGCCCCTGCCTCGGGCGGGTTGCGTCCCTGTCAGAACTTGCCAACCCTTTTTCCTAGCGCAATTTGGTTTCCTCTTTCCGCTTGCCTTCATTGACACTTTTCCCGCCGCACGTCATCGTAATTGATTCTTGATGACGGCACTCCAGGACGGAAGGGGCATCTTCGCGTGTCCACGCGCTTTGGCGCATTGCGACATCGAAATTTTCAACTGTTCATCGCGGGGCAGCTCGTCTCGTTGATTGGGACGTGGATGCAGTCGACGGCGCAGCTGTGGCTGGTGTACAAGCTGACCAATTCGGCGGCCCTGCTGGGCGTATTTGGATTCGCCAATCAGATTGCAATTCTGCTGCTGGCGTCGGTGGGCGGGTATGTCGGGGATCGGTACAACCGGCATCTCGGCGTGATCTGGACGCAGACCGCGTCCATGATTTTGGCTTTTACGCTGGCGGCGCTCACGTTCACGCATTTGCTCAAGGTGTGGCATCTGATCCTGATTGCCTTTCTGGTGGGCATCGTCAATGCCTTCGACGTGCCGATCCGGCAGGCGTTTTTGGTGCAGATGACCAGCAAGGAGGACTTGCCGAATGCCATCGCTTTGAATTCGTCGATGTTCAATGCGGCGCGCGTGGTCGGTCCGCCCATCGCGGGATTTGTGATCGCCTACATTCATGAGGGTTGGTGCTTTTTCTTGAATGGTGTGAGTTTCCTCGCGGTGATCGGGGCGTTGCTGGCGATGCGCATTCCCAAGTTTGAAGTGAAGCCCGTTCAGGGTTCGCCGATGCGAAACTTTCTCGAGGGATTTCGATTTGCGATGCACGACATGCCGATCCGTTCGGCTTTGTTGCTGTTGAGCGTGTTGAGTTTGTTCGGGTTGCAGTATGCGGTGTTTCTGCCGGTTTTTGCCCGCGACGTCTTGCATCACGGAGCGCTGGGATTTTCCGTGCTGTTGAGCACGGCGGGTGTGGGGGCGGCGCTTGGCGCGTTGCAATTTGCGGCGCGAACCAGTTTCCAGGGTTTGGCGAAGTGGATCGCCGCGATGGCGGTCATTTGTTCCGTGTGCTTGCTGGTGTTCTCGGAATCGCACGTGTTTTGGTTGTCGGCGGCGGTTTTGTTCGTGGTGGGATTTGCGGCCACGTCGTTGATGGCGGCGACGAATACCACGGTGCAGAATCGCGTGCCGGACGAGCTGCGCGGGCGCGTGATGGCGGTGTACGCGACGATGTTTATGGGCGTGCAGCCGATTGGATCGCTGATCGCGGGTGGCGTTGCGAAGCACATCGGAGCGCCCCGGACGTTAACGGTGTTTGGCGTGATCGTCCTGGTAGCCAGTCTGGTTTTTGTGTTTCGCGTGGTGGTGAGATTGCGGCCGGCGGTCGCGGTTGCTGCGTCCGGCGGCTAGGAATGCTTCTGCCGAGCAAGAGATAACCTCCGTTACGCGAGCCTATGCTGGGTTCGGGCGGTACAGCCAGTCTGGCCTGGTCAGTGCGGCTTCAGCGGGCGGAGCCGGCCCCACGCCTGCGCCTGCTATCGGGCCGTTCAGGTCGGCAAGCAGGGCGTCGACTTTGGACCGATTCGGAGAGAGGGAGCAGACCGGGTCGGTAGCGGCGGGGTCGCCGGCGAGAAGGAGAGCTTGGCAGCGACATCCACCGAAGTCGATGGCGCGGCGGTCGCAGCTCTTGCAGGGCTCTTGCATCCAGGCTTCACCTCGGAATTTCTCGAAAGCTTCGGAGGTTTCCCAGATTTCCCTTAGGGCGGATTGTTTCACGTTGGCGAACTGCAAGCCGGGGATTACTTTTGCTGCGTGGCAGGGAAGTGCGTCGCCGTTTGGGGTGATCAGCACGAGCTTGCGGCCCCAACCGCCCATGCAGGGTTTGGGATATTTCGCGTAGTAGTCCGGAACGACGGATTCGATTCGAATTTTTCCGCGCAGACGCGTTTCGGCGTTCTTGATCACTTCGAGCGACCGGTCCAATTGAGCTCTTGTGGGCAGCAGTCTTTCGCGGTTGGCGAACGCCCACCCATAGTACTGGACGTTGGCAAATTCGATGCGCGTGGCGCTGGAGGACTCCGCGATCTCCAGCATTTCCTCGATTTGGTCGATGTTGCGGCGGTGGATTACGAAATTGAGTGTTACTGCTACCCGGACTTTTTTCAGCCACTCTAGCACCCGGAGTTTTTGCGCGTGCGATTTTGTGCCGGAGATTTCCTGCGCGGTGTCTTCGCGGGCGCCCTGGAAGCTGAGTTGCAAGTGATCCAGGCCCGCTTCGATCAGTTTCGTCAGGCGTACCTCGTCCATCGGCATGCCCGAGGTGATCAGGTTCACGTAAAGACCGGCCATACGAGCGGCGCGGATGAGTTCGAGAATATCGGTGCGTGCAAGGGGTTCGCCGCCGGTAAAGTCGGCTTGTAGAACGCCCAGATGGGAGGCCTCCTGGAAGACTCGGGACCAGGTTTCCGTGGGCAGCTCTTCGGCGCGATGGGTGAGTTCGACAGGATTAGAACAGTAGACGCAGTGAAGTGGACAGCGATGGGTAAGCTCGGCGATCAGGGCCAGAGGATTGGCGGGCGGCGTCATCGGTTCCTAGGTAAGTTTAGCATCTCGGTGAAAGGCGGCCGCTTCGCAACCGCGGCCGCTACAACGGCGCAATCATTCGAAGTCCAAGGCGCGCTGGTCGGCGAGCAGCGTCAGGTAGCCGAGGATGTCGGTCTCGACTTTTTTCGGTTCCGCTTTGGAATAGATTTGTTGGAGTTCCGTGACGATTTGCTGGACGGTGTGGTTGCCGTCGCAGCGCTGGACGATTTCCAGGCTCGGGCCATTCAGGCGCAGAGCGCGTTCGGGCATCAGGAGGACTTGCTGTTGTTTGTTCGCGTCATTCAGGCGGCAGCCGGGCGCCAGGCGCGGGCGGGATTGCAGGTCTGGGCTCATACTCTCGCGTCGCTGGGGATAAAGGCTCCCGGCGGCGGCCAGCCCGGTTCGACGTAGGCAAAGTGGAGAGCGTCCAGTTGCGCCCAAAGAATGTCGCACTTGGCGCGGAGGGCGGCGTGCGCCGCGTCTTGTTGATTCCGGGTGCGCGCGTGTTTGACGACCCATGCCAGGGCGAAGTCGGCGTCTTGCGGAGCTTGGGTCATGCGGCCGGAGAAATAATCGAGGCCGCTCGAGAGCCAGGGATAATACCGGCGCAGGCGGTCGACCCGCAGCGTGATCAATTTCTTCGAAAACATTTCGGTGAGTGAGGAAGCCACCGCTTCCAGGTGTGAGCGCGTCGAGACCAAGTCGACGTAAGCTTGGACCGCGAAACGCGTAGCCGGGAGGATCCCGTGCCCCTTGAGGGCAAGCTCGCGGGAAAGGCCCGTCGCTTCGACCAGGCGCAGCCACTTCTCAATGCCCCCAGGCGTTATGCCATCGCCGTCGTGGTCGATGATCCGCTTTCGCCACGCCAGACGAAAGGCGGGGTCTTCACTGCGGGCGAGGATCGCTGCATCTTTGATGGGAATGCGGCTCTGGTAGTAGTAGCGATTCAGCGCCCAGGCTTGCAGGTGGCCACGCGCCAGCTTGCCTTCGTGCATCAGCAAATGAAAAGGGTGCTTGTGGTGATAGCGCTCTTCGCCGATGGCGTGAAAGCCGGCAATGAACTCGGCTTCCGAGAGCAGCGGCTTTTGCGAAGTGCTCGCGGCGGCGGTCACAGTTCGAACCCCATGCCATCGTAGGCGATTTCAAAGCCGGCATCCAGCACGGCGCGATGTTCGGCGCTGTCTTCGTCAAGAATCGGATTGGTGTTGTTGATATGGATGAGCACGCGGCGGCACTTCGCGCCGCCGGGAAATTGTTCGAGCAAACCGCCGGGGCCGGAAAGCGGCAAATGGCCCATGTCGCGGGCCGTTTTATGGCTGCGACCGGTCTGAATCAATTCGTCGTCGCTCCAGAAGGTTCCATCGATCAAAGCGAGATCGCTGGCGGCGGCAAACTTAGCCCATTCGGGATTGCGCCCCGAAATAGAAGGAGCGATGAAGACACTTTTGCCGTTTTGCTCGAAGCTGCAGCCGAGCGTGGCCTCGTCCGGCGCGAGCATACGCAGAAGCTCCGGGCTTACGTAGTCTGGATACGATTCGCCGAGCGGAATGGTGGCACAGATGAATGAGGGCGCCTCTCCGGGGCTTTCGGACAGATGACAGCCAAGCCGGCCTTTACTGGAAAGGATCTGCCATTGGACCGGAGGATCGGCACGGTCGAGGACCCCGAAGATTTTGTTTTCTTTCTTAAGTATTTTCTGCAGGGATGCCGTGGCGAAGATGAAGAAGGTCTGGAATTCGCGGAGATGCAACAAGCCCATGATGGAATCCACATCGGCGGAGGGCAGCACGACCCCGGCTATGGGGGAATGAGTCGTGTCCTGATTGTTTGGCGACAGCACCGGAGTCGCCAGAATCTGTGTCCGCAGATCGGGCGAGGCCCCTACCAGGAACCAGAGCTTCGAATCGGGTGAGAAGGCGATCTGCGTCTGCGTGCGCTCCCGACCCCGGAAAGACCCTTCTCGGAATCGGCGGCAGTTGTTGCAGCTGCAATTCCATTGAGGGAAGCCGCCGCCGGCGGCCGAACCGAGGATTTTAACGCGCATAGAGTGCCTGATGGATTTGGGCGGATCCGAATGATGCGATGCAGCGAGTTACCACCACCAAAAACAAAAACGCCCGCTTCAGAAGCGGCCGATAAGCGGCGTGGCTGGCTGAAGCGGGAGTCGAAGAGGGATACGTTCCGAGAACTACAGCTCGGCGTTGGCGTACGAGCTGATTTCGCAGTTGAGATCGATTTCTTCGTGCTGCGGTGTGGTCCATTCCATGGTCGGCTCCTTGAAATCGCACGGTCGAACATCTATGAGGATACCACGGATCCCACCGAAAAGGAACCGACCGCTTCGGGGTGTTCGGGGGCGCGGCGAAAAAATTCCATGCGGCGAAAAAGAGACGAAAGCAACGCGCGTTCGTGTCGGAGTGGTAACTGGAAGGACAGTAGTCCACCATTGGTTAAGCCAGTCCCGAATTGGAACAGCGAACATTGTTAAGCCGGTCCCGAATTGGAACTGAACAACACCACAGAATGTTGAGTTTCACAGCGGATCGCACACAATTCGTTGGGTCGAACGGGGCAAGCACTCACTCCACAGAATTTCCGCAATTATTTTTTTTAAAAATACAGTTTCCTCTTGACAAGATTTGAGATGCGCATATCATGTGGCCTCAAGTGGAGTAAAGTGGTCGGCAGTAGAATAAAGTAGATCAAGGTAGAGCATCGTAGAATAGATTTGAGGGCTGTGGTGCAACGGGGCATTCGATACCACTTCTTCTTTAACGGCGACCCGAAAGCGGTCTTTGTACGAAGTTTCGCCAAACGGGTCGAGGTAAACGGGGCACATGAAGCTGCGGGGAAACTGTCCGGCGAAGGTCGACGACAAGGGTCGTCTGAAGGTGCCCGCCCAGTTTCTCGAGGAATTGAAGGAATACGGCACGCAGTTTTATATCACGAGCGTTACCGGGGAAAATGCGCGTATCTATCCTTTGCGCGTCTGGTCGGAGATCGAAGACAAGCTCGCGACATTGCCATCGCAGCACCAAGGCAAGCGAAAATTCTTACTGCGGACCAGTTATTTCGGGCAGACGGTGGAGTTAGATGGGCAGGGTCGGCTGCTGGTTCCCGGGGTGCTTCGGGAATCGGCGCAGATCAAGGGCGAAGTGGATGTGTTCGGAAGCCTGAATTATCTAGAGGTCATGAACCATACACGAGTCCTGGATGACATGAAGAATCAGCCGTTTACGGATGAGGACTTCAATTCGTTGGGAATATAAATCGGGCCAGGTCGAACCAGCAAGTTAGTTTGGGCAAGTAAGGTCGGGGCCAAGTAACGCACTTGAGCTGAGGGACGGGCGCAAAACGAGTGCAACGCGTCGCGGTCGAAGTGTGCCCCGGGTACGTGCATTTAGAAATTTGCGAGGCGCTTGTGGGAAGTGAGTCGGCACCACATACGCCGGTAATGCTGGACGAGGTGCTGGAATGGCTGGACGTAAAGCCGGATGGAACGTACATCGACGCCACGCTGGGAGCCGGCGGACACTCAGCGGCCATAGCGGCAAGCCTGAGGTCCGGAAGGTTGATCAGCCTGGACCGGGACGCACAGGCACTCGCGTTGGCGGCGGAGCGGCTGAAGAGTTTTGGAACGAGAGTGAAGCTGGTGGAGTCGTCGTTCTCGAGGATTGCGGAGGTCGTGCGCGAGTTGGAGATTCCCGGGGTGGACGGGGTCTTGGCCGACTTGGGGGTTTCGAGCATGCAGCTTGATCAAGCCGCGCGGGGATTTTCGTTTCGCGAGGCTGGCCCTCTGGATATGAGAATGAGCGCCGAGGTTGACTTGACGGCAGACGAAATTGTGAATCGCTGGTCGGAGGAAGAAATAGCCGACACGCTCTATCAGGGAGCGGAAGAGCACGATTCCAGAAGGATCGCCAGGGCGATCGTACGCGCGCGCCCCATACGGGACACCGCGCACCTGGCAACGGTTGTGGCAGGGGCCCGAAAGCAATGGGGAAGGCAGAGACTGCATCCCGCAACAAAAACGTTTCTGGCGCTGCGGATAGCGGTGAATCGAGAGATGGAGGCACTCGGGCAGTTTCTTTCTCGGACCCCCGCCACATTAAATTCTGGAGGACGCCTGGTGGTGTTGAGTTACCACTCAGGTGAAGACCGATTGGTGAAGCACGCGTTCCAGCAGGGCGAGCGTGAAGGAACGCTGCGGGTGCTGACCAGACACGTGATCCAGCCGAATGAGAGAGAGATTTCGGCGAACCCAAGGTCGCGAAGTGCGAAGCTGCGGTGCGCGGAAAGAGTGCAAGGATGAAGTCGAGGAAGAAAAATGTGGTGGCAACACAGTTTCACACCGTAAAACGAATTGATAACTCGCGGTTGGTGCGCAACGTCGAACCAGTGCGCTTACGAGGGTACTATCGCACGGCGGGACTAGGCGCGATTATCGCTGCGTTCCTGATGATGTACATCTACCAGCATTTTCAGTGCATTGACCTGAGTTTTCAGCTCGAAGATCTGAAGGCCAAGCAGACACAATCGATGGCGCTGAATTCGGAACTGCGGCTGGAGATCGAGGGACTGCGCGATCCGCGGCGGATTGACGTGATTGCGCGCCGACAACTGGGATTGACGCAGCCGATGCCGACGCAAGTGCAGGAATACGACGCGCCCAGCGGCGCGGAAGTGGCGGCGGCCCGTTATGTGCGGTCCAATCACGAATAGTTCTCGCATGGTCCCCGCGCGGTTTCCCGTGGACCCCGACCTAACCGGGGTCTTACGGGAAATTGTCCCGATCATTGCGGCACCGCTGGTTCCAGTCAACCTTCAACCCGAGCGTTTGCCGACCTGAGTTCTCATGCACAAGAATCGAGCCCACGTCGCCGGTAGTGACCGCATAGCGGCCCGACGTTTGCTCATCGTGGCCGGTGTATCGCTATTGTGGACCCTGGCGATCTTCGGGCGACTCGGCTACCTGCAACTGGTGCGACATAGCGACTATCTGGCGCGCGCGCAGAGACAGCAGCAGCGCACCATTGAAATCACGCCGCAGCGCGGTGTCATCTTCGATCGCAACCTGCATCCCTTGGCGATGAGCGTATCGGTGAAATCGGCATTCGCGGTGCCCGCCGAAATTGCCGACGAATCGATGGCCGCCCACCTGTTGTCGGGAATCGTCAACGTGCCGGAGGACGTGCTTGAACAGCGATTCAAGTCTTCCCGCTCGTTTGCCTGGGTCTCCCGCAAGCTGCCGCCGGAAAAAGTGGAAGCGGTTAGCGCTCTAAACCTGAAGGGCATCTATTTTCAGGACGAAAATCAGAGATTTTATCCGAAGCGGGATCTTGCGGCGCACGTGCTGGGATTCGTGGATCCCGATGAGCGCGGTCTGGGAGGCATCGAATCCGAGCTGGATGGCCAGATTCGCGGCAAGAGCGAAAAGATCATCGTGATGGCCGACGCGCGGCAGCGCTGGTTCGACGGCAGCGAAGCGCGACGTGAACGCGGCGCCAACGTGGTGCTGACTCTGGATGAAAAAATCCAGTACATCGCGCAGCGCGAACTGGCCGCGGCGATTGCCACAACGCACGCGCTGGCCGGCAGCGTGATCGTGATGAACCCCAACAACGGCGAGATTCTGGCGCTGGCGAACTGGCCGTGGTTCAATCCCAACGCCGCGACCAACGTGTCGGCGGAATCGCGAATGAACCGTTCGGTGAGCGCGATCTACGAGCCAGGCTCGACCTTCAAACTCATCACCCTAGCCGCGGCGTTCGACCAAAACATGGTGACCTCCGATGAGATTTTCGACTGCGAACACGGCTCCATCATTGTCTCAGGCCATCGAATTCACGATCACAAGCCGTTTGGACTGCTGACTGTCGCCGACATTTTGGCGAAGTCGAGCGATGTTGGCGCGATTAAAGTGGCGGGATTGGTGGGTGAGCCGAAATTCTACGACTACATTCGCGCGTTCGGGTTTGGCTCGCCGACCGGGGTCGATATGCCGGGCGAGAGCCGCGGCATGCTCCGGAAAGTGGAAAACTGGAGTGGCATTTCCATGGCCTCGATCTCCATGGGACAAGAGGTCGGCGTGACGCCGATCCAATTGATTGCGGCGGTGTCGGCGATTGCGAATGGGGGAACGCTGTACCGGCCCCACGTGGTGTCGGAGCTGCGGCGAGGGTCAGTGACCCTGCCGCCGGTGGGTATTCTGGCCGCCACCGAGCCCCGGCGAGCGATTCGGCCGGAGACGGCGGCGACGCTCCGGCGCCTGATGGAAGGCGTGGTGTTGAGCGGCGGCACCGGTTTCCGCGCAAGGCTGGATGGCTGGACTGCGGGCGGCAAGACCGGGTCGGCGCAGAAAATCGATCCCAACACGGGGCGATACTCCCCATCGCAGCTGATCGCTTCGTTCACCGGATTTGCGCCGATCAACGACCCGGCGGTCACGATTCTGGTTTCGCTGGATTCGCCGGTTGGTTTGCACGAAGGCGGCCAGGTGGCGGCTCCGGTCTTCAAACGCATTGCCGAGCAGGTGTTGCCGTACCTCGACGTTCCGCGCGACGTACCATTGAATCCGCGATTGATCGAGGCCGCCTACAAGCACCAGGACCCCGCCGATAGCAGTTCGCTGGAAGATTTCGTGCCCGCGGATTTCTCTGCGGACCCGGAACCAGAGCCGGCGGATACAACAGCCGCGAAGGCTGCCGCACCGAAGCCTCATGCGGCCGAGGTGATGATGGGCGTGGACGAGGGCGGCGACATCATCGTGCCGGACTTTGCGGGGAAAACGATGCGAGAAGTGACCGAAATGTGTCTACAACTCGGCTTGGACCCGGTGCTCGTCGGCAGCAATCTTGCTACGGATCAGACACCAGGCGAAGGAGCGACAGTGAAACGCGGGGCCAAGATCACCGTTCAGTTTGGTACGCCGCCGCCGAATCCGGCAAATTCAACGAAACCGCACAAGAGTGCGAAACAATAGAAAGATAACGGGGTCGGCCGGTTCATGGCCGGGGATTCGATTGAGCTTACTTCAAGAAACGGAACGCAAAGCGGTTGCGAATGATGCCGGCGGACAACGGAACCCTCCCGCGCGAACTTCCCCGCGAAATCGAAAGATGAAATTGGGTGCATTGCTGAACGATGTGGAAGCGGACGCACCAAATGGCGTCGCCGAGATCGAGATTCAGCAGGTCGTTTGCGACTCGCGCAAGGCTGTTCCAGGCACGTTGTTTTTCGCACTGCACGGCGCAAAGGTGGACGGGAATGCATTCGTGCGCGAGGCAATCGCGCGAGGCGCCGCGGCAATTGCGAGCGAAGAGAATCCCCCGGAAGGACTTCCTGCCGGCATCCCGTGGATTCGTGTACGGGAAGCGCGGAAGGCATTGGCCGTCACGGCCGCTAACTTCTTTGGGCGTCCTGCCGATACGCTCCAGATGGTAGCGGTAACAGGTACGAACGGGAAGACGACCACGACCTCGATCGTCGATTCGATCATCAAGGCTTCGGGAGCAAAAACGGGGTTGTTTGGCACGATCGCATATCACACCCCGGCCGGAGATTATCCTGCGCCCAACACGACGCCGGAGTCAGTAGATCTGCAGGCATTCCTCGCGGAGATTCGCGACGCTGGCGGGCGTCACGCGGTGCTGGAGGCAAGCTCGCACGCTCTAGCGATGGATCGGCTGTGGGGCTGTCACTTTGCTGCGGCGGTATTCACGAATCTTACCCGCGAGCACATGGACTATCACAAGACGTTCGACGATTACTTCGCGGCCAAGCGCCGGCTGTTTGCCGGGACAGGTGCGGGCGCTCCCGATGTTGCGGTGCTCAATACCGACGACGAATACGGAAAGCGCTTGGCGGGCCTGGCGAAAAAGACCGTTGCGTACGGTCTGGAATCGGCTGCCGATATTACTACCAAGAAATTTCAGCTGACCTTTTCCGGCCTGTCGTTTACCGCGCAAACCCCCCAAGGCAAGGTCCGGGTAATCTCGAAGCTGGTGGGCCGCATCAACGTCTACAACATTCTCGCGGCGATTGGTGCCGCGCAGGCTCTGGACTTTTCAAACCAAGTCATCGAGGCAGGAATCCATAGACTAGAGAGCGTTTCCGGGCGGTTCCAGCGCATCGACGGTGGTCAGCCGTTCTTCGTGGTGGTCGATTACGCGCACACCGACGATGCACTGGAAAGTTTGATCCGCACGGCGCGTGAGCTCAATCCCAAGGGTCGTATCATCACGCTGTTCGGTTGTGGCGGCGGAAAAGACCGCACCAAGCGGCCGGTCATGGGCGAAGCCGCTGGACGCTTGAGCGACCTGACGATCTTGTCCAGCGACAACCCGAAAACCGAAGACCCGCTAAAGATCATCAGTGACATCGTCGTCGGCCTGCAAAGAACAAATGGCAAGTACATGATCGAACCGGACCGCGAAAGGGCCATCGGCCTTGCGATGGATCAGGCGCATGCCGGGGACATCGTGTTGCTCGCGGGCAAAGGCCACGAGAATTACCAAATACTCGCCGATCGCACTCTGGAATTTGACGATCGCGACCAGGCGCGTCGCGCATTGAGCGAGAGGGGATACGATCACTCGCCTGGCAGTCAAGGCTCTGGCACCTGACACGCTCTGGTGGTTAACGGTCGCGGGGCGCTTGAGGTGCATGGTTACCTTTAGTCAGGAGGAGCCCTTAAAATCGTGAAGACTGACCCGTCCGTGTGGTATTTGCGTAAGCGGAATCCTTTGAGGCGGTTATGCGGTGGACGATTACACAGGTGGCTGGCGCGGTGGGTGCTCGGACGGGGGCAGGACTCGACCCCATGGCCCGGGTGGCCGGCGTCTCGATTGATTCTCGCACGGTACGCGCTGGAGAACTGTTCATCGCTATCCACGGACCGCGTCATGACGGACACGATCATGTGGCGGATGCGCTGGAGCGCGGAGCGCCCGCCGCGGTGGTTTCCCAGTCCGAACTCGGGCGCTACGCGGAGGCCGCGCGCGGCCGGTGCATCGCTGTGGCCGACACATTCGTTGCGCTCAAAGGGCTCGCGCGCAGCGTTCGCGAAGCATGGGGCGGGAAAATTGCCGGGGTCACCGGCAGCGTCGGCAAGACCACTACCAAAGAGATCCTGGCGGCATTGCTGGGCACGCGGTTTCGCGTCCTGAAGTCCGAAGGGAATTTCAACAACGAATATGGCTTGCCGTTGACGCTATTCCGGTTGGAGGAAACGCACCAGGCCGCGGTGCTGGAAATGGGCATGTCGCGGAGGGGTGAGCTTTCGCGCTTGGCGGAAATCGCGCGGCCGGACGTCGGAGTGGTGACGCGCGTCGCTCCGGCACACTTGGAATTTTTCGCGTCCGTGGAAGAAATTGCGCTGGCGAAGCGCGAACTGATCGAAGGGCTAAACGGGCGTGAGTCGGTTGCGGTGTTGAACGCGGACGACGCGCTCGTGGCGGGTTTTGCCCTCCACGCTCCGGGGCGCGTGCTGACCTACGGAATCGCCAAAGCCGCGGATTTCCGTGCGGAGGCCATCGAAGATCGCGGCGCGCTGGGCTCCACGTTGGTCGTGGTGCATGACGGCAAGCGCGTGCGGCTGGAATTGGCGCTCGCCGGGCGGCATGTTATTTCGAATGCGCTGGCAGCCTTGGCGGCGGCGAGCGTTTGGGGGATCGCTGCGGCGGAAGCCCAGGAGGTCTTGCGCAACCTTCGCGCGCCGGCGATGCGTGGCGAGTTGTTGCGGTTGACCCATGGTGCAGCGCTCATCAACGACAGCTACAACTCCAGCCCGGCGGCGCTGCACGCCATGATGTCGGTGCTTGCGGCCACTCCCGATTATCACCGCCGCATTCTGGCGGCGGGTGAAATGCGAGAGCTCGGGCAGACTTCGCCGCAGCTTCATCGCGAGGCCGGAAACTTCGCGGCGAAGACGGGAAAAATCGATTGGGTCATCGGCGTAGCAGGCGACGGCTCGCAGATTGTTGAGGGCGCGGTGGCTGCCGGTTTGCCCAGGACACAAACAAAGTTTTTCGCATCTTCCGAGGATGCGGCGAAATTTCTCTCGGATTTTCTTGCACCCGGAGACTTGTTGCTGGTGAAGGGTTCGCGCGGCGTCAAGATGGAGCGCATCGTCGAAGAGCTGGTCGCCCGCCACGCTGCGGGCGCGCCCCTGGCCGAGAGGGTACCCCACTAGATGCTCTACTACCTGCTTTACCAGGTCTTGCAGCGTTATTTCAGCCCGCTGAATGTTTTTCGCTACATCACGGTGCGCACCGTGTATGCCAGCCTGACGGCTATGTTTCTCGCCTTTGTCTTTGGCCCGTGGCTGATTCGCAAGCTCCGCGAGCTGCAGATCGGCCAGTTCATCCGCGAGGAAGGCCCGCAGGCGCACCAGAAAAAAGCCGGGACGCCCACCATGGGCGGAGTGCTGATCGTTCTTTCTACCCTGGTCCCCACGCTGTTGTGGGCCGACCTTACCAATGGCTTCGTGCTACTGGTGATCTTTTCCCTGCTGGCATTTGCCACCATCGGTTTTATTGACGACTACGCCAAAGTGTCGAAGCAGCGCAATTTGGGCCTGACCAGCAAGAAAAAGTTTTCATTGCAAGTCCTGATCAGCTTCGTCATCGGTATCGGACTCCTGGCTCTTGCGACGCGCAGCGCGTATTCGACCGAACTGGTCTTCCCGTTTCTGAAGCGCGTGCACCCCGACCTGGTGATTCATTCCTTGCTCTTGTACCCTCATTTGTGGCCGCTGGCGTTTGTCCCCTTCCTGATATTTGTGTCCATCGTGATTGCGGGCGCCTCGAACGCGGTGAACCTGACCGACGGCTTGGACGGCCTGGCGATCGGCTGCACGGTAATTGCCGCCGGCGCGCTAACCGTCTTGACCTACGTCAGCAGCAATTACCGCTGGGCGACCTATCTCGAGATTGGATACATCCCGCGCGTCGCGGAGCTTACGATTTTTTGCGGCGCGCTGGTCGGCGCGTCGCTCGGCTTTCTCTGGTACAACGCGCACCCTGCCGAAGTGTTCATGGGCGACGTCGGCTCGTTGTCGCTCGGCGGAACGCTGGGCGTCATCGCCGTGGTGATCAAGCAGGAAATCCTGCTTTTTTTCGTGGGCGGTATCTTCGTGATCGAAGCGCTCTCCGTGATCCTGCAGGTCGGTTCGTTCAAGTTGCGCGGCAAACGAATCTTCCGCATGGCGCCGATTCACCATCATTTCGAATTGATCGGCTGGAGCGAGTCCAAGGTGATCGTGCGTTTCTGGATCATCGCGCTGATCTTTGCGCTGTTCGCGTTAACCACGCTGAAACTGAGGTAGCAACGGTTCGATGGAGTTGAGGAACAAACGCTTGTTGGTTGTCGGATTGGCGCGCACCGGTGTCGCGACAGCTTTGTTCGGCGCGGCGCATGGCGCGCTGGTGACCGCGACCGAATCGCGCACCGAAGCTGAGATTGGCGAAAACGTTCTGCGGCTGCGAAATGCGGGTGTGACGCTCGAGCTCGGCGGCCACCAGGAAAAAACATTCCTGCAGCAGGATCTGATCGTCCCAAGTCCAGGCGTGCCCGCGGATTCGCCCTTGCTGCTGGCGGCGCGAGCCCGGGGCATCACGATCTGGAGCGAGATCGAGCTGGCCTACCGGTTTGTGCACGGAACGCTCATCGGAATCACCGGCTCGAACGGGAAAACGACGACGACCGCGCTGGTCGAGCATATTTTGAAAACTGCGGCCTTCCCGACCATGCTCGCGGGAAATATCGGAACGCCCCTGATTTCCTGCGTCGAGAAAGCGAAGAGAAACACGATAACCGTCGTCGAGCTGAGCAGCTTCCAACTCGAATTGATCGAAACGTTTCGCCTCCACGTCAGCTTGTTTCTGAATCTCACGCCCGACCATCTCGACCGGCATCGCAGCATGAGCGCCTACGGTGCCGCGAAAGCGCGCATTTTCGAGAATCAGACCGAAGAAGACGCAGCGATCTTGAATGCCGACGATCACGCCGTAACGCTGTATGCGCCCGCGCGGCCGCGCGTGTATTGGTTCAGTCGCAAACAGCGCGTCGCCGAAGGCGCATATCTCCGTGGTGACGACATTGTCTTCCGGCACGAGGGAACGGAAGAAACGGTTTTGACCCGCGGCGAAATCACCCTGGTGGGCGCGCACAATCTGGAGAATGTTCTGGCGGCGGTTGCCGCCGCCCGGCTGGCGGGCGCAAGCGCGCAAGCGGTCGCCAAAGGCATCCGCTCGTTCGCCGGCGTCGAGCATCGCCTGGAATTTGTGGCCGAAGCTAACGGCGTGCGCTACTACAACGATTCGAAAGCCACCAACGTCGATGCCACGCTAAAAGCCATCGACGCTTTTCCGGGCCGCATCCTGATTATCCTTGGCGGCAAGGACAAAGGCAGTGATTACACCGTGCTGCAAAATCCGCTGCGAGAAAAAGCGACTCTCGCACTATTGATTGGCGCGGCGTCGGAAAAAATCGAAAAGCAGATTGCGGGCAGTGTAGCCATCGAACGTGCCGAGACCCTCGAGCGCGCCGTCGAGATCGCTTCGCAAGTCGCGCGTCCTGACGATGTTGTGCTCCTCGCGCCGGCATGCGCCAGCTTCGATCAATTCGAGAATTACGAACATCGCGGCCGCGTCTTCAAGGATCTGGTGCGGCAAGTTCAGCTGCAGGCCGCCGGGGTTAGTTCCAGGAAATCGACGCCAACCGCGTCAGCCCGCTCGTGAGATTGGGAGGTGAGGAAACGTGCCAAGACCGCTCGAAAATGATCGCTGGCTATTTGGCGTGACGCTGGCTCTTTGCTTGCTGGGCGCGGTAATGATCTTCAGCGCGTCGGCGGTCACCGCGGAGCACCAGTACGGACGCCCGTACATCTTTCTCGTGCGCCAAGCGGCTTGGCTGATACTGGGCATCTTCGGCATGTTCGCGCTGATGCGCACGGATTACCGTCGCCTGCGCGAGCCTTCAGTCGTGTGCACCGCTGTGTGCGTCGTGCTGCTGATGCTCGTCGGCACGTTTTTTCTCGACAAGTCCCATGCCACGCACCGCTGGATCAAGTTTGGGCCCATCGGCATTCAACCCTCCGAACTAGCAAAGCTCGCGATCATCCTCTATCTGGCATGGTTTCTGGACCTAAAGCGCCGGAGTGCAGCCGCGATGGAATTCAGCAAAGATGATTTCCTGCAGACGATTCTGCCGGCGGTCGGCCCGATCCTACTTTTCGTGCTGCTGATCGTGGCTCAGCCGGACTTGGGAACCTCGGTGGACATCGTTCTGATCGCTACGGCCATTCTTTTTGTCGCCGGGCTCTCCTGGAAGTGGCTGGTCGTCGGCGGCGCTGCGGCGCTTCCGATGCTTTACCTGCTGATCTCTCACGTCTCCTACCGCCAGGCAAGGCTCATGGCCTTTCTGAATCCCGACTCCGACCCGCTCGGCTCTGGTTTTCAGCTGCTGCAATCCCTGATCGCCGTAGGCTCCGGCGGCTTCAACGGCGTCGGGTTAATGGAGAGCAAACAAAAGCTCTTCTACCTTCCTGAAGCGCACACCGATTTCATTTACGCGGTGATCTGCGAAGAACTCGGCTTCATCGGCGCCATTCTGGTGATTACGCTTTTCGGAATATACGCGTGGCGCGGCTTGCGCGCGGCGTTTACCGCCCCCGATGGTTTCGGCCGCCTGCTCGCCCTCGGCATCACCGCGATGGTGCTCAGCCAGGCGCTCATCAATTTCGTGGTTGTGCTCGGCATGGTGCCGACCAAAGGCATTCCTCTGCCGTTTGTAAGTTACGGCGGATCGAGTTTGCTGGTAATGCTGTTGGCTACCGGTGTGCTTCTTAATATCAGCCAGCAAGCGGAAGAAGCTTAGACGCGTGAAGCTTCTGATCGCAGGCGGCGGCACGGGCGGCCACGTTTTTCCGGCAATCGCCATCGCGCGTGAATGGCTATCGAGGGGCAAGGAAAGGGAGGTCGTGCTGGTAGGTACACAACGCGGACTGGAAATGAAGCTGGTGCCTCAAGCGGGGCTGCCACTGGAAACGCTGCGCGCCGCCGGCTTGAAAGGCAAAGGTGGCGCAACGCTGGTGAAAAATCTCGCCCTGCTTGGACCCGGCTTACGGGACGCCGTGCGCATCCTGCGCAAGCACAGGCCTGTCGCCGCCTTCGGCGTCGGCGGTTACGCTGCGGGTCCCATGCTGCTGGCCACCTGGCTGCACGGGGTCCCCAACGTGATCTTCGAGCCGAATGCCGAACCCGGCTTCACCAATCGCGTCCTCGCAAGAATGTCCAAGCGCATCGCCGCCGGATACCAACGCTCCGCGAAAGCGCTCGGACCCAAAGCGGTGGTCACCGGCTGCCCCGTGCGCGAAGAATTCTTCGCCATAAAACCACGCGTACCGGAAAAGCCGTTCCGCCTGCTGGTCACCGGCGGCAGCCAGGGCGCCTTGCCGATCAACCGCACCTTTGTCGACGCCATGGACCGCCTGGCGGTGCGCAAAGGTGAACTGGCCATCGTGCACCAGACTGGCGAACGTGATTATAATGCTGTAAGAACTGCATACGCGCGGCGTGAGTATGCAGCAGAGGTCGTGCCGTTCTTGACGAACATGGCGGAACGTTTTGCCTGGGCGGACATGATCGTCTGCCGGGCCGGAGCGATTACCGCCTCGGAGGTCGCCGCCGCTGGCCGGGCCGCCATTTTCATCCCCTTCGGCGCCGCCACCGACAGCCACCAGCTGCGCAACGCGCAGGCCATGGTCGATGCGGGTGCGGGCCGCGTGATTCCGGAGCCAGAACTCACCGCCGAGCGCCTCTGCAGCGAAATTTTCTTCCTCCTCGATCAGCCCCGGGAGATTGAACGGATGTGCATAGCCGCACGCAGCCTGGCCTCGCCCAATGCTGCGCGCGACATCGTCAACTTGATCGAAGCAGCGACGGGGACTCGAGGGAACCCATGATGGTCTCGTTCCGCAATTTTCAGCGCATTCATCTGGTTGGCATCGGCGGCATCGGCATGAGCGGCATCGCCGAAGTCCTGCTGACGCTCGGCTACTCCGTTTCCGGTTCGGACACGAAACTCTCGGCGATCACCGAACGCCTGCAAAACCTGGGCGCCAGGATTTATGACCTTCACCGAGCTTCCAACGTGGTGGACGCGCACGTAGTGGTCACTTCCTCGGCCATCAAATCCGATAACCCCGAAGTCGAAGAAGCGCACAAACACAAAATTCCAGTCATCCCGCGAGCCGAGATGCTGGCCGAGTTGATGCGCCTGAAATACGGCATCGCCGTCGCCGGGGCTCACGGCAAGACCACCACAACCTCGCTGGTTGCCTCGGTTCTTGCCGCCGCGCATCTCGATCCTACCTTTGTCATCGGCGGGCGCGTGAATCAAGCTGGTACCAACGCGAAGCTTGGCAAGGGTGAGTTCTTCGTGGTCGAAGCGGACGAAAGCGACCGCAGCTTCCTCTTGCTTGCTCCCGTCGTCGCCGTCGTCACCACCATCGACCGCGAGCATCTCGATCAATACGCCTCGCTAGAAGACATCCAATCCAGCTTCACCGAATTTGTAAATCGCGTGCCCTTTTACGGCTCCGCGATCCTGTGCCTTGACGAGCCGAACGTCCAAACCATCATCCCCAACGTGAAGCGCCCGATCATCACGTACGGGACCTCCACCCAGGCCGATCTGGTGATCAGCGACGTGAAGCTGGAAGGCCTGGGCAGCGAATTCCGCCTCACCCACAAGGGAGAGGATCTCGGCGTCTTTCAGTTGCCGCACCCGCCCGGAATCCACAACGTCCGCAACGCCGCCGCCGCAGCGGCCGTGGCGCTCTACCTGAATGTCCCCGCGGAATTAATCCGCGAGGGCTTGGCGAAATTCTCCGGAGTCAGCCGCCGTTTCGACGTAAAAGGCATGGTCAACGGGATCACGGTGATTGACGACTACGGTCATCACCCCGTCGAAATCCGGGCCACCCTCGAAGCCGCGCGCGCCTGCAAGTTCAACCGCTCGCTGGTATTGTTCCAGCCGCATCGCTATTCACGCACCCAGCACCTCTGGGACGATTTCAGCCAGGCCTTCAACCTGGCCGACGTTCTTGTCCTGACGGATATCTATCCCGCTAGCGAAGCAGCCATCCCCGGCGTCAGCAGCCAAGCCCTTGCCAACGCCATTCGCGAAGCCGGGCACAAGCACGTCCACTATTTCAAGTCCATGCACGAAGGCATCGAACACCTGTTGAACCAAGCACGCACCGGCGACGCCATCTTCACCATCGGCGCGGGCAACGTCAGCCGCGCCAGCAACGAGCTAATGGTTCGGCTCGGAACGGAGCAATCAGCCCATCATGCGCATTGATAACCCCAAGATCGTCGCCGCCTTGCCGGAACTGGGCGTCGAGTTACGCGGCGGTTCCGCGCTGTCCGGCCTCACTTCGCTCGGAATAGGCGGTACCACCGATCTCCTTCGCATCCAGAAGCACGAAGGCATTCCGGATCTGCTGAATCTGCTCGACGCCCACGGTATCCCGCACCGGTTTCTTGGCGGTGGCTCGAACCTGCTGGTCGGAGACGGCGAATTACCGTGGGTGGTTCTCCAGCTCGCCAAGCCCGAGCCTGAAGTCGTCATCAACGGCACGTTCGCCCAGGTGGATGCGGCGGCGGACCTCGGCCGCACGGTAACGTTCTGCGCGAAGAATGACCTAGGCGGCATGGAAGGGCTTATCGGCGTACCGGGGACGGTGGGCGGCGCGCTGCGCATGAACGCCGGCGCCTATGGAATGCAGATCGGTTCCTACGTCCGGGAGGTAAAACTTTATCGCGCGGCCGGCCGAAAGATAGAAATCCTCAAGGGCAATCAAATTTCCTTCGAATACCGGCATACTTCGTTTGCGCCGGATGATATGATGCTCGCGGTGAAACTGGAACTGCCCTCCAAGCCGTTCAAGGAAATTCTCGCAGGGATTCGTATCTGTAACGAAAAACGCCGATCAAGCCAACCGCTGGGCCAAAAGAGCGCCGGCTGCATCTTCAAGAATCCTCCGGGCGCGTCGGCGGGGCGGATGATCGACGAACTGGGCTTGAAGGGACTCCATATCGGCGACGCGCGGGTCAGCGATCGCCACGCCAATTTTTTTGTGAACGCCGGTTCGGCCTCGGCGAAAGATATGCTGACGCTGATCGCCGACGTTCGCGAGCGGGTGCACAAGGCATTCGACGTAGAACTCGAGCACGAGGTGGTCCTTTGGAACGCGTAAAGACCATGGCGCGCAACGCCGGAGCCCAGGATGCGGATTCCTACCGCCCCGACTTGCTCCATGAAGACGAGCCGCGCTACCTGCGCCGTCAAAAGCCGGTGGAGATTCGCCGCAGAAAATTCGGCGGCAAAAGCGCTTCGTTTTACCGCCGCGCATTTGTCTTCGGACTGACCGGCACCGCCCTACTGGCCGCCGCGGCCATTGCCACGGACTTTTTGTATCATTCGCCGCAAGTCGCGCTGCTTAAACCCGATCAGATCGAACTGGTCGGCAATCGCATCGTCAGCCGCGACGCCGTGCTGCAGCAGTTCGCGCGCGACCGTGGACGCAGCGTGCTGAGCATTCCGCTCGACGCGCGCCGCAGCGCCCTCGAAGAGCTGTCATGGGTCGATTCCGCTGGCGTGCAGCGCATTCTGCCCAATCACATTCGCGTGGAGATCACCGAGCGCACGCCCATCGCGTTTCTCCGCAATGGCACCGAACTGGCCCTGATCGACGCGCACGGCATCATCCTCGATCGCCCGCGCGGCGAAGACTTCCATTTCCCGATCGTGACCGGTCTCTCGGACAACGTGCCTCGCGATGAGCGAGCCAGGCGGATGCAGACGTATCAGGATTTCCTGAAAGATATCGACGTGGTGCGCGCCAATTCTTCCGATCGCGTCAGCGAAATCGATCTGTCGAGTCCCCGGGATTTGCGCGCGGTGATGACCGGTATCAGCGCCGCCAATGACGCGCAAGCAGTAAGCATTCAATTCGGGCAAAGCGATTTCGCGGCCAAGTACCGCCTGGTGGTCGACAATTTCGCGCAGTGGCAGGCCGGCAACGGCCGCGTGCGCTCGATCGATCTACAATATTCGCGGCAAGTGATTCTGAACACCGATACGAGCGGTAGTGCGACGGTGGCGAAAACGAGATAGCGCTTCGGGAGTGAGCTTGGCAAAGAAGGACAAATACCTGATCGGCCTGGATATCGGAAGCACGAAAACGTGCGTGCTGATCGCCGAAATTGACGGAGAGCAGGCAAAATTTCTCGCGCTAGGCGCTGCGGAATCCAAAGGCCTGCGCAAAGGTCTGATCGTCAACCTGGATTCGACCGTTAGCTCCATTCGCCGTGCCGTCGAAGAAGCTGAAGGCGTCGCCAATGTTCCCGTGGAATCCGCGCTCATCGGTGTCGCCGGCAACTTCGTTCGAGGCTTAAACAGCCGCGGTGGCATCACCCTCGGCCATCGTTCGCGTGATATCGAACGCGAAGACGTGCGCCGCGCCATCGATGCCGCGCGCAACATCACTCTGCCCGAAGACCGCGAAGTGCTCCACGTCCTCCCGCACGAATTTCTGGTGGACGCCCAGGAAGGCATTCGCGATCCCGTGGGTATGATCGGCCAGCGCCTGGAAGCCAACGTCCACGTGGTCACCTCGTCCGGCTCGGCCACGCAAAACCTGGTCACTGCGGCGAACCGCGCCGGCATCCTCATCAGCGATACGGTGCTCGAACCGCTGGCCTCCGCGGAATCGTGCTTGACGCAGGACGAGCGCGACCTGGGTGTGTGCCTGCTCGACATCGGCGGGGGCACCACCGAGATGATCATCTACGGCGGCGGCGTAGTACGCCACACCAGCGGGGTAGCCATAGGCGGCGACCACTTTACGAACGACCTGGCCGTCGGCCTCCGCACTCCCATTCCCGAAGCGGAACGCATCAAGCGCCACCACGGTGTCGCGGCAGCCTCCATGCTTACCGAAGATGGCGCAATAGAAATCGCCAGCGTGGGCGACCGCCCTCCTCGCACCATTTTCGCCCGCATGCTTACGGAAATCATTGAGCCCAGGGCCCATGAATTGCTCGCGTTGATTCGGGACGACCTGCAGCGCGCCGGGCTCGACAAACAGATTCCCGCAGGATTCGTGTTGGCCGGCGGCGGCGCAAAGCTCCACGGCCTGCTGGAGCTCGCAGAACAAACCTTCCATCTGCCCGTGCGCATCGCCGAGCCTAAAGGCCTAGCCGATCTGCCCGAGCAGGTAGCCCAACCGGAGTATGCAACAGTAGTAGGTTTGGTGGTGTATGGCGCAAAAGCCCGGCGCGCTGCACCGCAACGTGGAGGAAATCTAGTATCCAAATTGAAGTCCATGTTCGCCAGCGCGTCGTGACCTGCCCGAGCGGCACATTTATTGTGACCGCCAAGCGAGGCCCGGCGAAGATGGGGAAGGCTGAGGAAGAATGACCAGTAAAGACACGGGAATTCGCATGAGCTTCAGCGAAGAGCTGTCGCCCGCGAAGATCAAAGTCATCGGTGTGGGCGGAGGCGGCTGCAACGCCGTCAACCGCATGATTCGGGCGAAGGTCGAAGGCGTCGAGTTCATCACGGCGAACACCGACCTGCAGGCGCTGAAACTTTCGCAAGCGCCGGTAAAGATTCAGCTCGGAGCGAAGCTCACCAAAGGCCTGGGTGCGGGTGCCAATCCCGAAGTAGGCCGCAAAGCGGCGTTAGAAGATACCGAGAAAATTATCGAAGCCCTCGAAGGCTCCGATATGATTTTCATCACTGCAGGCCTCGGCGGAGGCACCGGAAGCGGCGCCGCGCCCGTGGTCGCTTCGCTGGCGAGCGAACTCGGCGCGCTGAGCGTCGCCGTGGTCACCAAACCCTTCGCCTTTGAAGGCAAGCGCCGCATGCTGCAAGCGGAACAAGCCTTGCAGGAACTCATCGGTGCGGTGGATACGGTCATCGTCATCCCCAACGAGCGCCTGATGGAAACCGTGGAGCGCGGCACCAGCTTTTTCGACGCCTTCCGCATCGCGGATGACATTCTGCGCCAGGCGGTCCAGGGAATTTCCGACATCATCACTGTCCCCGGCATCATCAATCGCGACTTCGCCGACGTGAAAGCGATCATGCACGGCCAGGGTTACGCGGTGATGGGCACAGCCGTAGGCACCGGCACCAGCCGCGCCGTCGATGCCGCCAACCGCGCCATCGCCAGCCCGCTGCTCGAAGACAATTCCATCCAGGGCGCGCAAGGCATCCTCATCAACATTTCCGGCAGCTCCAGTCTTACGCTGCAGGAAGTCCACGAAGCCTCTTCTGTCATCCAGAAGGCCGCCCACGAGAACGCCAACATTATCTTTGGCGCCGTGCAGGACGACCAGATGAAAGACACCGTCAAGATCACGGTCATCGCCGCCGGATTCAAGGAAGCCAACAAGAAGCAGGTCAAAGAGAAGCCTTCCTTCATGCCCAAGACCTGGAAGGCCGCGCCGGAAATCGCCGAGCCCGAGCCCCCGCCGGCCGCTCCGCCGAACGTCGTGCATCAGGTGCAGCAAAACGTTCGCGAGGTAAGCCGCGAAGCCCCTGCCGTCGACGACCTCGATGTGCCCACGTTCCTGCGCCGCCAGGCCCAAAAAGCATAAGCAGCCTGCGGCCGAAGCTTGGGAGGGCGCCTAAGGGGCGCCCTCAATTATTATTCCTTGCCGAAGTCGCTATCCGCGGGCCGATCGTTGGCTAGACTGTCAGCGCGAGAGTTTCGACCAATCGTCGAACCTCCCTTGCAAAACGAAGTTCTTTCGGATCGTCATCCTGGACTACGGAACTCAGCCCGGCGTGAAATTCATGTGCGCCGGTGGATTTGGCAACTTGTGTGACGTTCGATGCGGTAATGCCGCAGCCGGGCATTACGACGATTCGGCCGCGTGCGGCCTTGACCAGCTTTGCCAGGCAGGCGGCGCCCTCGGACGCGGTAGCCGCTCCTCCGGAGGTTAAGACACGCACTGCGCCAGTTCGCATGACATCTTTGAGCGCTTCATGGATGTCCGCTGAAACGTCGATGGCGCGATGAAAGGTCACCGGCAAAGGCCGCGCCAATTCCACCAAGCGTTGCGTGCGTCGCACATCCACCTGCCCGTCGCGCTGCAGGATGCCAAAGACCAAGCCGTGCACACGCATTCCCCGCGCGGTTTCGATCTCGCGTTCCATCCCGGCATATTCGATATCCGAGTAAGCAAAATCTCCGCCTCGCGGCCGGATCATCGCAAAAATCGGTATGCGCACCTTCTCGCGTACCGATCGCAACAGCCCCGCATCCGGTGTAAGGCCGCCCTGCGAAAGATCGCTGCACAGCTCGATCCGCTGTGCGCCTCCGCGTTCCGCGGCCAGGGCCTTTGCCAGCGAATCCACGGAGATCTCGATTGTTCGCGTGCTTTGCATTTCAGCGGGATCCTATGACCGGGCCAGCCCGGCAGCGTGAGTTAACGTTGCGTGCGTCCAGTTCCAATACATGCCCCCCAGCGAAGCGGCATTCCATGCGCACATGAAAATGCGCATCTGCGCCGGGGTGTAGGCGTGATTTTTCCAGAAAATTCGCGCATCCAGCAGGAACCAAACCACGCCTGCAGCGAGAAATCCGGTAATCAGCAGGTCGCGAAAGAAAACGAATACCAGCACGCCCTCGACGCATAGAAGCGCCGCGATCAGAAGCTTCGCGTTCACAATGCCGATCTCCGTCGTCGTCGTCCGCCGCCCGCTCAAGCGGTCCGGTGCGATGTCCATCACCTCGCCAAAAACATGCGAGTGCATCGCGAACAGCGCGCCAAACAGAAATGCGGGCCAGGGAAGCTGCGGCGCATGGTTCAGCCAACTGCTCAAGACAAACACAAGCAGATAGCTCGACTGAAGGAGCACATCGAGCGGCGGAAGCCCTTTCCAACCAAACCGTGGCGCATTGTAGAGTCCGACCGCGGTGGCAAGTGCAAGCAACCACCACAAGATTCGCGGGCCCACTAGAAAATAGAAAAGCGCCAGGAAGGGAATTTGCACGGCCACGATTTTCCAGCGCAGTGCGGAAAGCTGGTCGGATGCGCCCAGCGATCCAAACAGGAAAGTGCCTTTGCGGGGATTAAAGCGGTCCGCGTCCGCATCCACGACGTCGTTCACCCCGTAGAGCACCAGTCCTAGGGGAAACAAAACGTAAAAAAGCCCGACCCAGAAGATCCGTGAATGAATAATGTCGACGTGGCCGAGCGGCATGAGATAAAACAACGCCGTCGTGCTCCACAAGCCCGGCCGTGAAACCTGTAATACAAACGCAAGATCGGAAACCAGCGTCGCGCTTTTGGCCTTCGAGGAAATTGCCGTCGTCGCGTCCGCCATCGATGGGTCACCCCGACTCGACTATAAAACGTCCGGTTCTCGATCCGAACGAATCGTTACCAATAGGTTTCGGAAACAGAATCCCGAATTTATCCGAATGCCCGATGGGGAAAAGCGGCCCCTTACCCGGCCCTAAAACCGGGCGAATTCGGGATGACAACCGAGATGGGTGACCATCCGCAACAACCGGCGGACGACGGCTGGCCGTCGCCGATTTCAGGGCAGAGAGCTTCGCGATAGACGAACCCGGGCACTCCATCCAGCCCCGCTTGTGATAGGCTTGCCCACCAGAAAACCACTCCCAAGGGTTTTCGATTTGTTCGGTCGCAGGTCGGACATGCGCAAAGGAGACGTCGTATGAAACGCTATTACCGGTGGGCGGCGTGGCTAAGCATCGCTCTTGGCGCAGGCCTCGTCGCATGCGAGGAACCCTACCACGCAAAGGATGAGCAGTATTACTTCATCTCCGCGAACATTAACATTCCTTACTGGCAGGAAGCGCAAGCGGGTCTTACCGACGCCGCCAAAGAAATGGGCGTGAAAGCCGAGATGGACGGCCCGACCGCACTCTCGCCCAAAGACGAACTCGATTCCTTTCAAAAAGCGGTCGCTCTCCATCCTGCTGGAATCCTGGTCTCTGTCGCGAACGCCGACCTCTTCAAAGGGCCGATTGATGCCGCCATACAAGCAGGAATTCCCGTGATCTGCATTGACGCCGACGCGCCGGACTCCAAGCGTGTGCTCTTCATCGGGACCGACAATTTCCGTGCCGGCCAGCAAAGCGCCAAGCGCATGGCCGACATCCTCAAAGGACAGGGACAAATCGTCATCATCACGATCAATGGCCAGCCCAACATCGATGAGCGCGTCCGGGGCGTCAACGACGCGCTGAAAAAATATCCGGGAATCAAAATCGTACAAACGATCGACGACAAGGGCGACCCTCGCAACGCGTACGACGGCATCTCCGATCTCTTCGCCAAAAAGCAGAAGATCGACGGCATCATCTGCCTGGAAGCGTCGGGCGGAGCCGGCGCAGCCGATTCCTTGCATCGCGTGGACATGACCGGCAAAGTCGCGATCGTTTCCTTCGACAAGGATCCCGAAACCTTCTCGTGGATCGACCGCGGCGGCATCAATGCCACGGTCGTGCAAAAGCCCTACGTTATGGCCTTCTACGGCCTGAAATTCCTCGACGACTTGCACCACAACGCGGTGCACGAGTTCAAAGACTGGCGTACCGCCCCAGCGCCGTCGATGCCATCCTGGGTCGATACGGGAACCGCCATCGTGGACAAGACCAACCTTGCAGCCTTCCGGGACGCGCTGTCAGCGCATCCGAAACCGCTTTAGGCTGGCGGCGGGTCGTTTACGCTCACTGGTGGTAGCGTTTTTGATTTGCACCGGAACGGGCGCATCCGTCCATGCTTCGAGGCCTTGGCGCACTTGAGACCCGTTAGATCCGTCGTTTGCGAATGTAGGAGAGGACCGCGTTTGGTCTTCGATTCCTTCGCAAGGACTTAGCCGAAGCGACCGCGTGCGAAAATCGCCCGGGAAAAGGCTAGAAAGAAACCATCGGGATTAGCGTTTCAGCGCAGGGCCTCATCGAACCAGCGCCAAGGAATCAGGGAAGTTACACCAACCCAAAGGAAGCGAAGGCGGTGATCGACGCACAGCCCAGAGCCACACCCAACACGGCCCCGGCCAACACGTCACTGAGAAAATGCATGCCCAGGACGACACGCGACACAGAGATGCTCACGGCCAGAAAGAACAGCGGCGCCTCTAAGCCGGGATAGAAATAGCTCACTACCAACGCGACCGAAAAGGCCGTCATGGTATGGCCCGACGGAAAGGAAAACCTGTCCGGCGGCAGTACCTTCGACCAACAATGCGGTTCCAGTTGGCAAGGCCGCGATCGCGCACTCAATCTCTTGATGATTTTGAATACGAAGACGCCGCTAACACCCGCGGCCGCGGCCGCTTCCACCGCCGCAAACCGCTGTGGCCCGCCGAAGATCAGCAGCATGATGCCTAGCCCGTACCACAACCAGCCATCGCCCATCCGCGTAGCCGCAATCATCCAGTACCGGATCCACCGCGGTGCTCGCCAACGGTTCATCCGCCGCATCACCCGGTGGTCGCGGCGCTCGATGAATCCCAAGAGGTTGCGTGCAACAGCCATCGCGGTACCTCAATTTTTCCGATGCCCTAAATGACCCTAACCCTCAGCTCGCCAAATTCGCTTCCAGGCCCGGGTCCAGCTTCCAAAGCATCCGCGGCCTGTTTTCTTCGGTTTCCAGCGCCGCCGTCCATTTGCGGCAGAAACGCATCTCATTTATCCAGTGACCTGCCGTAATCGCAGGCACGAGCACGGTCAAAGGCAGAATCGGTAGCGCCCAAGGTCTTTCATGGAAGAAACTGTTCGCGATCCGATAAACGTCCACCGTCAGCTTGGCGTAGCTCCCATGTACTCCGTGAACAACGCCGCGACCTGCTCGCAATCCTGCAAAAAACTCGCCGGCCGTGCGTACGCCGGGGACCTCGGTATAGGTCAGGCCCACGCCAGAGATGGTGTGCGCGTCGCTTCCGGCCAGCCCGATCTTTCCCAGCCGGTTCGCTAGGCGTTCGGCGCTGGCATTCGCCTCCGGCCACATCTGGCCATTCCGTACTTCGAAGGCCGGAACGTACGATGCGAACCAGTTGAAGTCGTCTTCTTCCCGCCGGCCGGTCAATCCGGAGAACACGTGGTTAACACTGAACAGCAGCTTTCGCTCGCTCAGATACATGACCAGGCCGATAAAATCGCTCCGGCGCCGCTGAATCTCAACGTGGTCACGCTCGGTAATGCCGTAAACGCCCAAGTGCATCTCGGTTCCACTGGGCAGTCGCACGGTGACCTCTTCGCTGAGGAAGAAGTCCGAGCACTTGCGAAGGACTTCGGCCGCGTCGATGGAGTCATGGTCGGTTATCGTCACCATGGACATCCCCTGCCGCTTCAATCGGTCGTAGACTTCTTGGGGTTCGTTGTAGGACTCCCGGCACACCCGACCCAAGCCCGGGGTGCTGCACATCCCGGAAGCGGTTGAATGAACGTGAAGGTCGCATCGCATGAATCTATTGTCACGAAAACATATGAACAATCTGTGAAGAGGTGGCGAAATCTGCGTGAATGTGCTCTCGGAACTTATTGAACACAAATAACTTCCGGAGTTATCAACATGGCATGTCGTTTGCTCCTCTTGGCGAATACAAAGCGTATGTGACAATCCAATCATGAAAAAAGTACACATTCTTTTTCATGATGCCGGGGGCGGTCACCGCAATGCCGCCGTAGCTCTCCAGACCGTCCTCGCCCTCCAGCACCGCCCCTGGCAGGTCGAGCTGGTCCAATTTCAGCAGCTGACCGACAAGCTCGACATCCTGCGCCGGCTCACCGGCATCCGTATCGAGGAGCAGTACAACGTCATCCTGCAAAATGGCTGGACGCTCGGGGCGACCGCCCTGCTGCGCGTGCTTCAGACGAACATCCGCCTTTTCCACAAGCAGCTGGTGCGCTTGCTCGAAGAGTTCTGGCGCAACAATCCCGCTGACCTCCTGATTTCCGTCATTCCCCACTTCAATCGTGAAATTTTTGAGGGCTGGAACAACGTTTGCCCCGGCCGCCCCTTTGTCACCGTCATCACCGACCTAGCCGACTTCCCGCCGCATTTCTGGATCGAGCCTATAAAAGAGCAATACGTCATCGCCGGAACGCAGCGCGCCGTCGAACAAGCCAAATCCATCGGCCACGATGACGCTCACATCTTTGCCACTTCGGGCATGATCCTGCGCCCCGATTTCTACGTGCCGGATAACTCCGATCCGCTTGCTCTGCGCGCGGAGTTGGGCCTGAAACCCGATCTAGCTACGGCAATCGTGCTGTTTGGTGGCCACGGCTCCAAAGTGATGTTCGATATAACGGCACGGCTGGATGCCGCGGGAGTGCCGGTGCAACTGATCCTGATCTGCGGCCGCAACGATCAACTCGCTGCGAAGCTTCGCGCCCGCAAATGGCGCGTGCCCGTCAATGTCATCGGATTTACAAAGGAAATACACAAGTGGATGCGGGCCGCCGACTTCCTGATCGGCAAACCTGGGCCGGGCAGTATTGCCGAAGCTATGGTCCGCAAGCTTCCGGTCCTGATCGAGTGCAACTCCTGGACGCTGCCGCAGGAGCGCTACAACGCCGAATGGGTCACGGAGAAGCGCGTTGGCATCGTCCTCAAAAGCTTCAAAAGTGTGGTGTCCGGGGTAAGCCAAATGCTGGAGCCCGCACGGCTGGCTGAGTTCCGCAAAAACGTGGCCGCCCAGGACAATCGCGCCATCTTCGAAATCCCTGAAATCCTGTCCAAGCTACTCGGTGAGGCTTCCGCAGTGTCCGCGCCTGTGCTGGTTCCGTCGATCGCCAGTAAAGCCGAGCAAAGCCTCGCGAAGCCCAGGGCAAGTTAGGGTACAAGCGTAGTGTCCCGGCAAGGATTGGGCTCGTTAATTTTCCTAGTTTTGTAGCTGGGCGTGCTCTGCGTGGTCCGGATGAGGTAACCGCGGGCCGGCCCCGGGATTATTCACCGGCGCCTTCCGTCGGGGGCGGGCGCACGACGTCGCCCACCAGCGCGAAGCAAACTTCGGCGTCTCGCACATCTTGGCGCATCCGCTATGCGCTTTCGCCACCGGACAATGGCAATAGCACGCGCCGGTCGAGTTTGTTCGGAGAGAATAGCGGGTGTCGGCCAGCAGGCTAAACGAGGTAACCAGGAAGGCTAGGGCCACGAAGGCGCCGCGGGAAACGAAGCCGGGAGACTTGAGGACTGGGAGGGGGTAGTCCATGGATGCAGTGTGGCCGCACCCTGAAAAAAAACCGATAGAGCTTCGCCCAAAAAGATTCTATTACGGAAGTAATAGAACTAGGTTTCGCCGCGGTTGGTGGGCCGGGATCGCAAAAGGGAAGCGGGCTATTCCCGATTCAGCTTAGAACCAGTTCCAATCTGAGTTTGAAACCCATTTTTCGAGCAGTTGTCGCAACCCCGAATTTCGCCAAATTTCTGTAAATAAGCCACTTATCGCCATGACGCCTCCACGGTGGCGTTGGCAGTCTTCCTGCAGTACCCCCTGCGTGGGCGCGTTTCGAATGAATGAATTGTTAGGAAGGTAACGAAGCGAGGGGGAAGGGGCTTGCTCGTTGCTTTCAACAATTCGTTCCCAACCTGCCTCTGAGAGGGAAGCTAGGATGGATGACCCCACGCGCCGGTGTGAAAACGACACTGGCAACGAAACGCGCCTTTCGGGCCCCCGATCCCAAGCGGGGGCCCTTTTTTTTGTTCTTGCGAATGCTGATGTTCCAGCTCGCTTAAACAATCGACCGGCAAGCTTGTTCCTGAAGGGTTAGGGTGTTGATTGCATCGGGCAGCACACTGCACGATTGCAAAGGGTTTACGTCGTCTATCCGCTTGCGCTACTTTGCCGCGCGATTTTGACGTCCGATGGACTAAATCGCTCAGCGTCTAGGTTATTGCTCAATACGGGGCTCGGTTATCAATTCAATACGCGAGTTGGAAGATGAACCCTGCAAAATCGAAATACAGCCCTGGGCCAGCGCCGAAGGATGTGACGGTAAAGGTTGACTGCGACGAAAACGGCATCGAACTCGACGCAGACGGTACGAACGCGGACCGAACTCCGACACACGTTAAATGCAGTGCGAAATTCGACGGCAAAGACTACCCGATTATCGGCACATACGCCGACACGGTCCCGGTGAAACGCATCGACGCCAACACGATGCAAGCAATTCTAAAAAAGAACGACGGCCTGTTGATGCTGACGGTGATAACGACGGTCTCCGCAGACGGAAAAACGAGAACGTCGACTTTCAAGGGCAAGGATGGGGAGGACCGTGAAGTGAACAACGTTGTTTTGTATAACAAACAGTAAAAGCGAATCCTGATTCATCGGTTCGTGGGATCTGCGAGGTTTTCGGCAGTTTGGTGGCGACTTTCTGATAGGATTCGTGCACACCATCAAGGCTTTTTGACGAGGTGACGGTAAACCGGCGGTGTGCGTGCATGAATTTCTAGTGGAAGGCGAAGTGATGCCGCTTTCGGCACCGCTATCTTATTGCTGGGGGAAAGTTGTGAGATTCCGAAAGCCGATCGCTTGCGGACGACTTGTTTGGGTGTGCCTGTTAGTACTCTCGTCGTTTTATGCTCCCCTAGCCAGGGGACAAGATCCAGCCCCCGAAACGGGTCCGACGATGTTTCCGGGCGGTGGGCTTGTTTCCTTCGACGCGAATTTTACGACACGTGGTCTGATTTCTAACCCGTCGGGGATCATTCCTCTGGCAGCCCGCCCGACCTTTTCTCACGCGGGTGCCTTTATATTCAGATGGGGCTTTTACCGGAATTTTGATCTGACGGTGTTGGTGCCGCTGATAACCAATCGCTATGAAATGCCGCCAACGAACGGAAATCTTATAAACGGAGGTACGGGCGTTGGCGATGTCATGGTGCTGGTAAAGTATCGCTTCTATCGGCAAGATTCAGAGCGAGGCACGACGCAAGCGTCAGTAACGTTTGGGCCCAAACTGCCGACGGGCCGAACCGACTTTAATGACCTTAACGGAAATCTTCTGCCTGCGAGTCTGCAAGCCGGAAGTGGTTCGACTGATGTTTTCCTCGGGGCGAATTGGACCTACACCGGCGTGTTTAATATGAAACGCCTAGTAGCGGATGAGGACTTCAAATCTCTTTTGCGCACCACTGGGACGCAGGCGACGCGGCTCGGTATTGAACTTGAATCACGCTTCTGGATGTCGTACAGGGTGTTCCAGTCGAAGGACGTGAAACGCGAATGGCTTATGGGCCCGACCCTCGTGTGGATGCATCGTCAGGATGACACCATTGCCGGAGTCACCCAGTTCGGGAGCGGTGGCGGCGCGCTCCTGGCGGGAGTCAAGACCTTCGCAGGTGTGCGTCCCGGTATGCACATTTGGTTCGGTATGGATTGGGACGTAGCGCATTGGGCGAATCAAGGATTGAGCGCAGAGCAACCCCACTCCGCAGCTGTCACCGTGTCCCAGTTGAGCGTGTCCACTGGCACGCCTCCCCCGATAGAGCACGTCCCTGTGCGGCGTTTCATTACTTTCGGCATTACGCAGCAGTTCCGGTTTCATCACTAAGAGCCAGAGAATCCGTGTTGTGAATAGCAAAATCAAGTTGTCAGGCAGGTTTCCAGGGAGGATGAGGAACGGTGGGCGCAAGAAAACTGGGGTTGCTGTTTCTGTTTAGTTCCGTACTGGTGCCGCTGTCGAAGGCGCAGGTCCAGCGCATCGAAATGCATGTCGAGGGAATGACGTGCAACTATTGCGCATTTGGAGTGAAAAAACACCTTGGGCGCCAGTCTGGCGTTCAAAATGTCGAAGTAGCCTTGCTCGACGGAAAAGTTGATATCACGGCCAAAGGAGACGGGCACATTGCTCCTGCACAACTTCTGAAAGCCACTTATGACAGCGGTGTGACGGTGGCGCAGATGGATATGACCGCACGGGGAAGGGTCGTGAAAGACCGCGCGGGAAATTTCGCCTTTCAGGTTGAGCCGGATCAATCGTTCGCGATTGCGCCGAATGATTTACTGAAAAGGATCGAACCGCTCGCAATCGTCACGATTTACGGTGAGTTATACAGGAAACCTGCCGGGGAGGAGATTCCGGATCTTTCGGCTCCCCTGAAGTTAGTGATTCTCAATGTACAGAAAAAAGAATAGATGCCAAGTCAGAGTCTGTTATTTTTGAGCCTCGCGGTGATCGGGCTGGCCGGATGCAATCAGCATCGGTCTGGGCGCCCGCAACCGCAGGAGCTCGTAAGCGCGGCAGGTGAAATCGGCTCCCACCTGCCGGAGTTCCTTGTGAAAGATTTGCAAGGTCGAGATATTTCCTCGGCTGACCTTCGGGGCAAGGTGGCACTCATTGATTTTTGGGCCACCTGGTGTCAGCCCTGCAAGAAAGAGATGCCGGGCTACCAGAAACTGGCAGACCGCTACGGCCCTCGCGGATTTGCGGTTATTGGCCTCAAATTCGACACTATGGCGGATACCGAAGATCCCCTTCTTTTCGCAGAAAAAATAGGAGTCCGTTATCCCATGGCCGTCGCGGTTGATGAGTTGAAGCAGAAGTTCGGTGGCATTGAAGGACTACCGACGACGATGCTATACGACCGCGAAGGAATACTCCGGAAAAAAGTGGTTGGGTTTGAGTACACAAGCGCGTTCGAATCGGAGCTAAGGCCACTTCTCTCAATCGGCCGATGAGTTTGTTCCCAGCACGGCGCGGGTTAGAAGGACCGTCTGTTTTCCAGGATTAGCTCGCTCTTCCAGCAGACCGCTCAATACCTAGAAACTGTAAGCTGCGCCCACCAGAGGAACCGCCTTGGAGCGGAGACCGTTATCGTCCAGTTTCAACAGCACGTTGCCCGTGAGCACCAGGTGGCGGAACGCTCGGTACTTTAGCCCGAGGGATGCACTGGTGATGTTGTAGTCCGTCTTTCCGACGGTCAAGTTTGGATGCGTTGTTCCCGGCGTTAGGACGTCGCAGTTAACGTCGTTGCAACTACCCAGATCTGTGAACGTGGAGGAGGAAAGCTGCGGGACATTGAACAAGCGCTGTCCGTAGATATCAAAAGCGCCGGTGAAGCGCTTTGTGACGGCTACATCGGCGCCCACAATGTAGATGAAGCGATTAGGAATCGAACCCTTGGTATCCGCCGAGACAGACACAAAGTTTCCCGCCAGGATCGAATTACCGTTCACTTCGTACCCAACCTCGGCGTGCGGCGAAACCCGAGCGGCGTAGGAGACGACCCCAAACGGCTTGACGCCGGTGGCACCGGAGCCCAGGAAATTTTCCGCGTCTCCGCTGGGTACGCGGACATCCACGCCCAGGGCAACACCCAGATGCTCCCCTTTGTAAGCCTCGTATTTTCCGCGGAGGACTACGTCTCCGATGCCCGTGGCGCTGCCGGAATTGTAGAAGGTAGCGTGCAAACAAGGCGTGCTCAGCGGTACCTGGGGGCAGCTGGGAACCGTGGCCGGATTGAAAGCATGAAAAACGCCGCCTGGATAAACCGAACTCACAGGCGCAACCGAATTCGCCGTAATGGTCGTGTCGGCACCGGCGCTAGTCTGCACATTCAGAAACGGAATCGCCACGGAAACGTCGAGACGCGAAGTGATGCCGTAGGTCGCGTAGATCGTATACTGATGTACATTCAGACCTATGTTAACCGTTGAAGTGACAAAATCACGCACAAAGCAGGGAGCGACGCCCGTGGCGTTTGCATAGCCATTAGCCATAGTCAGTCCGGTAGTGTTTGGGCACGACACAATTCCTGACTTAGGCGGAAACGGCGGCAGGAAAGACGCGTGTTCGTATACGGTGTGGAGTTGGCTCAAATCCTTCCCGTCGATGGTATCGAAATCAAAATACTGAAAGCTGAAAGCAACGTAAAGCTTGTGTCGTCCGATCGTCCCCGCCCGCTCGCCGAGAATTGGTCCGAGGGTCTCTTCGGTGGAAGGCGAAAACGCCTTCAGTGCAGGATCATAGGTAAACGATATGCCGGATGAGGGCGAAGCCGTCGGCAATTGCGACACCTGGATGCCCACGGCTTCGTTGATCGGGTCGAGACTGGTGAGGAAATTACCCTGAAAGTGTGATTGATGCTGGTTGAAGAGCAGCGGTGCGCCTTGACCCGGCCCAAGCCCAAAAGGACCGTAAACTTGTGGGAGCACACACACGAGTTTGCTGCTAGTAGTGCCATTGAGGGGACACAAGCTCTGCGCCGAGGCGGTCCAGTTCCCAAAAAAAGGAAGTGCGAGAAGAACGCCCGTGAGCGTAAGCTTAGACATCGTGCCTCCTTGATTGCCTAAAGAGAGCTTTTCGGACTGTTGTACGCTGGGGCATTTTCAGGTGATTTAGCTGACGGCCAGCTGTGCTCGCGGGGGAGTGTATACAGCCGGTTAGAATTGTCAAGTACCGGACGTAAGCGGCATGATGTTTGTCGTGGTGAAGGTGCATCGTTTGTGCGTCGATGTACGGCTCCAGCGCGTCATAGGCGTACGGCAGATTTGGCAGCGAGTATGACGTTGCATTTCCGCCCGATTGTCCCGCTTCCAGAATCGACGCGCCGCAATTCACTCCACAGACCGTGGCGAGGGCCCCGATTCCAATGAGTTTTATGGCCTCTGGTCGATGTAGCATTCCATTTTCCTTTCTTCGTCTTCTTCGAGACGTCGCGCGCTCGGCAGCCAATACACGAATCCATACCGTTCCCCCGTTGGAATTCGACTTGTCTTGTTTTGGGCCATTGAGTTCGGCTAGGACCGAAGAGGCTGATTGGGAGGCTGATGTCTCGGCTCACGAAAAAACGGTGTAGCATCAGCCTTCAGCTACGTCTTTGCAGGATCTGTGCGTTACTAGTCCGCGCGCCACGCCCCCAAATATCGACAGCCTTAGTTAACTTTTCGGGTTACCGGGATGCGCGCCCGCCGGAGCACGTGCGTCACTTCGCTCTCCAGCAGCCGCGAAGCGTCGTATTCAAAGGAAAGGCGCTTGCGGTCGTCGTCCACGCGAAACTTCCGCAAGCCATAGGTATTGGCGAACGACCCTAAACTCGCGAGCTGTTCTTGATTGAGCGGCGCCTGTAATTCGTAAGTGATGTCCACGAGAGTCATGCCCGGCATTATACCAGTCGGTTCAAGCACCTCACGCATTCTTGTTCGCTTCGACCGCGAATCGACGATCCAGGGAAGTGCGGGTGCCGAGCGGCCGAGGCGAGAGCTCGAGTCGTTGTCGTGCGCTTCTAAACGCCGCACTCGACGGTTCGACGCTCAAGGCAAGCGAGGGCGGCTACAGGTACAATGTAGTTTGACAAAATATAGCCCCCAGGGGTATAAATAGCCTCGGGGGGTATACGTCGTGCCCGCACGAACAGCGTTGCAACCGAAAGCAGCGGCGAAGTCGCAAACCGCGAATTGCGCCTGCGCGATTCCTGGCGAACCGCGCAAAGCCGTCGGGGTAGACCCGCAACTAAAAGAAGCCAATCGCAACCGCCTCCGCCGCATCGAGGGCCAGATTCGCGGTCTACAGAAAATGGTCGAAGACGATCGCTATTGTGCCGACATCATCACGCAAGTAGCCAGCGTGCAGGAAGCGCTTCGCGGCGTGGCGCGAAATCTGATGCGCAATCATCTGCACCATTGCGCCGCCAAAGCTCTCCGCAGCAACAAAAAAGAAGACGCCGAAGACATGTACGACGAACTGCTGGAAATGATTTATGCGCATCTGCGCTAGTCCGACTTCTGCTTCGGCGGATCGAGCCCGGGAAAGTTCAGGGAGGGAATTTAAGTTGCCAAAGGATCCGATTTGCGGAATGACCGTCGAGCCAAGCAAGGCCGCCGTCAAGGTCGACCACGAGGGCCAAACGTATTATTTCTGCTCGAAAGGCTGTGCGCGCCGCTTCGAGCAGCACCCGGAGGAGTGGCTGAGTAATCACCCGCCAGCCGCCATCGTGCCGGTTTCCGGCGCGCACCAACACGCGAAATCTGCGGTCCGCGCACAACCGACCAGCGTTCGCTACACCTGCCCGATGCATCCCGAAATCGTGCGGAACGGTCCCGGCTCATGCCCCCTCTGCGGCATGGCTCTCGAACCAATGGATCCACTCGCCGAACTGGAAGCCGATCCCGAGTACGATTCCATGCGCAAACGATTTGGTATCAGCGTGGCCCTGTCTTTGCCGGTGCTCATTCTGTCGATGTTTGGCGAATACCTGGGTTTGCACCTTGCTGCAACGCTGCGCAATTGGATTGAATTCATCCTCGCCACTCCGGTCGTGCTGTGGGGCGGCTGGCCTTTCTTCGAGCGCTTCTGGGCCTCGCTAGTTCATCGCAGCCCCAATATGTTTACACTGATTGGTCTCGGCACCGGCGCTGCGTACCTCGACAGTGTGGCAGCCACCATCGTTCCGCAGTTTTTTCCGATTTCCCTCCGCGGAATGGATGGCAGCCCGCCGCTATATTTCGAGGCCGCCGCCGTAATCACAACGCTCGTGCTGCTGGGCCAGGTGTTGGAAATGCGCGCCCGCCAGCAAACCTCGGGAGCGATTCGCGCGCTGCTGAATCTGGCCCCGCAGCAGGCCCATCTGGTTGAGGCAAAGGGCGGCGAACGGACCGTCGCACTCGATCAAGTCAAGCATGGCGACCATCTACGCGTGCGTCCAGGCGAGCGCGTTCCTGTGGACGGCGTGATCCGCGAAGGCGCCAGCGCCATCGACGAATCGATGACCACTGGCGAATCGATGCCCGCTGAAAAATCTGTCGGCGACAAACTTATCGGTGGCACGCTCAATACCAGCGGCAGCTTCGTGATGGAAGCCGAGCGCGTCGGCAACGAAACCATGCTCGCCCAAATCGTCAAACTCGTCAGCGCAGCGCAGCGCAGCCGCGCTCCCATGCAGCGCCTCGCCGACAGGGCCGCCGCCTACTTCGTTCCAGCCGTGGTTGCCGCCGCCGCAATCACCTTTTTGGTTTGGGCTTTTGTCGGCCCACAACCTCGTTTGGCGCACGCGCTCGTCGCAGCCGTAGCGGTACTGATTATTGCGTGTCCCTGCGCGCTTGGACTGGCCACACCGATGTCCATCATGGTCGCCGTTGGGCGAGGTGCACACGCCGGAGTTCTCGTTCGCAACGCAGGTGCGCTCGAGACCTTGGCCAAGGTCGATACTCTGGTGATCGACAAAACTGGCACGCTCACAGAAGGCAAGCCGCGCCTCGATCGCGTAACTTGCTTCGAAAGAGCCGGCCTGTCCGAAAACAAGCTAATTCGGATTGCCGCCAGCGTCGAAAGCGCCAGCGAGCACCCGTTGGCGCGCGCAATCGTGCTCGCCGCCGAACAGCGCCACGTCTCGTTGTCGCCCGTCACGGATTTCCTCGCCACGTCCGGAGGCGGGGCGGAAGGCCGCATCGAGAACGATACCGTTTGCCTCGGCGCTCTCAAGTTTCTCGAAGCCCGTGGCGTGGACGTGTCCGCAGCCAAAGCTGAATTGCCCAGTGGTCGAGGCGAAGCCACTACGCAGGTGTTCGTTGCGGTGAATCTAAAGCTCGTCGGAGCCCTGGCCCTGGCCGATACCGTAAAGCCTGGTGCTGCTGCGGCCATTCGGGAGCTCCGCGCCGACGGCATCACCGTAGTCGTCGCGACCGGGGACCGACGCGCCGTGGCGGAAAAAATAGCGCACGAATTGGGAATCGATCAAGTCAAAGCCGAGGTCCAGCCGCAACAAAAAGCGGAAATCGTCGCTGGTTTGCGCCAGCAAGGCCATGTCGTCGCCATGGCCGGCGACGGCGTCAATGATTCTCCCGCGCTGGCGGCCGCGGACGTGGGCATCGCCATGGGCACCGGCACCGACGTGGCCATCGAAAACGCCGGCATCACTCTGTTGAAAGGTGATCTCCGCGGAATCCTGCGCGCCCGCCACCTGAGCCGCGCCACCATTGCCAACATAAAACAAAACCTGGCCTTCGCCTTTCTCTATAACTCGTTAGGCATCCCGATTGCTGCTGGCGTTCTCTACCCTTTCCTCGGCTGGCTCCTGAGCCCCATGCTAGCCAGCGCTGCGATGAGCCTTAGCTCCGTCTCGGTAATCGCCAACGCTGTTCGACTTCGCTCCGTGAATTTGTAGGTGCAGGCTACGGGTTTTATCAGCGACCCTTGCCCTTCTGTTTTCTGCCTCACTCGGTGTGTACTACTTTTTGGCGGCTTACGATGTCGCCGTCTCCTTTCCTCAATTCGCGGAAAACGATCGTGGAGAGCAAGGTCAGGGCGCCGAGGACGAAGAAGGCGCGGTGAATGCCGTGGATGAATTGCGTGGGATTGGCACGAAAACGGTCGGGAAGAAAGAAGGCGGTCACCAGAGAAGCGGAGGCGACGCCGAAACTGATGGACATTTGCTGCATGGTGCTGGCGATGGAGCTGGCGCTGCTGGCTTGTTCCTCGGTGACGTCGGCGTAAGCGAGGGTGTTCATGCTGGTGTATTGGAGCGACGTGAAAAAGCCGTAGCAGAAGACTTCCAGCACCACCAGCGGGATCGGCGTGCTCTTGCCGATGGTGGCGAAAAGCAGGATTTGCAGGCCGATGATCAACGTGTTGGAGACCAGCACCGCGCGGTAGCCGAACGTCGCAAGGATACGGGGCATGGTCAGCTTCAGGCTCATGGCGGCGATGGCCTGCGGCATCATCAATAGGCCCGATTGAATGGGCGTGAAGCCCAGGCCGACCTGATACAACAGCGGAAACAGAAACGGGATGCCGCCGATGCCCAGACGCGTGATAAAGCTGCCGCTGACGGCAGCGCGAAATGTGCGGAGGCGAAACAGCGTGAGCCGCAACAACGGGTGCGGGGTTCTGGTGGTGTGGAATCCGTAGCTGGCCAGCAAGAGAATGGAGAGCACCAGAAGCCCGAGAATTTCAGGAGTGTTCAGGGTATGTTCGCCAAAGACTTCCAGAACGTAGGAAAGAAGCGCGACGCCCGATCCGAAAAGAACCAATCCTGTTACGTCGAGAGGATCGGTGTGCTCGCGGTAATCCGGCAGGTGCCTGTAGACCAGGTACAAGCCGATGAGGCCGATCGGAATGTTGACGAAGAAAATGAAACGCCAGTGAAGGTAGCCGACGATTAGTCCGCCGGCGATGGGACCCAGCATGGGGCCGACAAGTCCGGGGATGGCGACGAAACTCATGGCGCGGATGAGCTCGGACTTGGCGAAGGTGCGCACCATGGTGAGACGCCCGACGGGCACCATCATCGCTCCGCCGCAGCCTTGAAGAATGCGGCACGCAACCAGGACGTGAATGTTGGTGGAGATGCCGCACAGGAAGGACCCGAGCGTGAACAGGCCGATGGCCGAGGCGAACACGCGCCGAGTGCCGAAGTGGTCTGCCATCCAGCCGCTGATGGGGATAAAAACCGCGAGGCTCAGCGTGTAACTTGCGAGCACCGCCTTCATGCTGAGGGGCGCGACGTGCAGCGCAGCCGCGATGGTGGGCACGCCGGTGTTTAAAATGGTGGTGTCGAGCGACTCCATGAAAAAGGCCACGGCGATCAGCCAGGGAAGCAGGCGCTTGCTGGCAGGCGCCAGCGTTGCCGGCGACGGCGGGGCGTTGATCGGAGTCGGCGGAAGTACGTTTGCTGGGTTCGGCTGCATCGGCCTCGATGGTTGCGCGCGTCAGGCGAGAATAAAGTATCGCCGATCAGGAGTTCGAATACACGGAAGCTTCGATGCACGCGCGCGGTTCCTGGATTCGTGCCTTGCGACTACGGATTTGATGCGTGGTAACATCGGCCCGCGTGACGGCGACGAACCAGCAAAAGTCGATGGATGGGAGCATTCGGGATTTGTCGGGGCGCGGCTGTGACACACCGTTGCGCAGGTCATGACGGGAGGGAATGAATGGCGGGGCAAAGTGTGGAACGTCGAGAAATGCTGCGCATACTGGCGATGGCGTCAGTGGCTGCGCAGTTTCCGGGATTTAGCCGCTGGACCTTTGCGTGCGAGCACGTGCGTGCGGATTCCACGCAGATCAAGAACGCCACGTACGCGCCGCAGTTTTTTACTCCGACGGAATACATCACAGTGGAGCGGCTGACGGAGATGGTCCTTCCGAGCGATGGCGGGGCGGGAGCGCGCGAAGCCGGCGTGAGCGAGTTTGTCGATTTCATGGTGTGGAGCGATCCGAGCGTGCAGTACAGGTTTCGGTTTGGCTTGGGTTGGCTCGATGCGCATTCGGAACGATTGCATGGGAAAGTTTTTGTGGTGCTGGAACCCGCCGAGCAAAACGGAATTTTGCGGCATCTGGCATACAAGCAAGAGTTCCGCGAGGGCCAGGAGGACGGGCGCGTTTTCTTCGATCTCCTACGGGAATACACCTTGATGGGTTTTTATACTTCGCGCGTCGGGTTGGAAGAGTTGGATTATCCGGGATTGAAATTCTACTCGGAATCGCCCAGCTGCCCTCATGTGAACGATCGCGAACATCTGCATTTGCCTCCACCGAAGTATTGACATAGCGGCAAGAGGGGAGTTTTTGCTTCCGTATCTGGGAGCAGAAAAAACGCAGGACGGATCCCAAGATCGGCGACGACAGGCCCCATAGGAGCTCGCGGATGGCGAAACAAATCTACGACGTGATCGTGATTGGAACCGGGGCTGGCGGAGGCATGGCTATTAAAACCCTTTGCGAGGCGGGGTTGAAGGTTTGCGCCCTGAATGCGGGCCGGGCGTTGAATCCGGCGAAGGATTTTCGGAACCATCGCATGCCTTACGACATGAAATATCGGGCGTTTGGCGACCCCAGGAAACGAGCGCAGTCGTACGGGTACATGGATAACGAGTACACCGAAGGAATTTGGGAGCACGAGATCAGCTACACCACGGCGCCGGGAACCGAATGGATGTGGCCGCGATGTTTTGCGGTGGGCGGGAAAACGAACTTCTGGGGACGCAGCGCGGCGCGGATGGGCGATATCGATTTCCAGGCGGCTAGTCTTGACGGCTTTGGCGTGAATTGGCCCGTCAAGTACGAGGAGATTGCGCCGTACTACACGCGGGTGGAGAAGTTGATTGGAGTGGCAGGGACGGTGCAGAACCGGCCGAGCAATCCGGACGGTGTGTACCTGCCGCAGATGAACTTTCGGTGTTTCGACTGGATCCTGCAAAAAGGCGCGGAGAAAGTTGGCGTGCCTTATCTTCCAGACCGAATTGCGCAGCTTACGGTGAATCACGAAGGCCATCCCGCTTGTCATTTTTGCGGGAATTGCACGGAGGGATGCGATACCGGATCGTTTTTCTCAACGCCGCGATATTTGCTGCCTGCGGCGGAGGCTACGAAAAATCTGGAGGTGCGGACAAACGCACTGGCCAAGAATATTTTGGTCGATGAGAACGGGCGGGCGGCCGGGGTTGCTTACGCGGACCGGCACACCCGGCAGGAGGTTGAGGTGTACGGCCGGGCCGTGGTGGTGGCGGCTTCGTGCGTCGAGAGCGCGCGGATCATGCTGAACTCGAAGTCGCGGCAATGGCCGACGGGGATTGCGAACTCCAGCGGGCAATTGGGGCGGAACCTTTGCGATCACATGTACGGGACGACGGCATACGGACATTTACCGCAATTGCTGGGGCAGCCGAGTTTTCCGGATAATGTGTCCACCTGCGAGATTGCCTGGCTGCCGCGATGGCAGAATCTGAAGAATCCGCATGAAGAGGTGTTCATCCGCGGATATTCGATGTATCCGGGTGGAGGCTGCCAGGAATTTCCGGAGACGCGAGGAATCGAAGGATTTGGGTCGGACTTCAAGCGGGAAATAAAGCGGCGGTATCCTACGCCGGTAAATTTGGGGATTCAGGGGCCCTCGCTGCCGTCCGAAACCAATTTTGTGGACATCGATCCCGAGGTGAAGGATGCCTACGGCATTCCCGCGGCGCGGCTGCATTTTCAGTGGGGCGCGAACGAATTGAAGATGTGGGAGCACGCCAAGCAGGTCAGCCGCGAGATCTTGCGGGCCGCGGGCGGCGAGTATGAGGGATGCAGCGATCATCCGGAGATTCCGGGGTACAGTCTGCATGAGACCGGCACTTGCCGGATGGGGGATGACCCCAAGCATTTTGTTACCAACCGGTTCGGACAGACGCATGATGTGCCGAATCTGTTTGTCAGCGACGCCAGCGTGTTTGTGAATTGCACGGACAAGACGACTACCTTGTCAATTTTGGCGTTTTCGATGCGGACCAGCGAATACATCGCGGAGGAGTTCCGGCGTGGTGAGCATTGAATTTATTTTTGCGGTTCGTGTCGGCCGCGCTGTGCCACTAGAGAGTTAGCCGGTAATGGCCGGTCCTTCCGACCATGGATCCCAGGTCGCCCTTCGGATTGTCAGTTTGGCACAAGGCAAAGACCAGATTTCTTGTCAACGACTTCCCCTCTTCTGGCCAATTCTTGTGCGCGCGGGATTCTGACGGAGCAATACTCAACGGCGGAGGCCAGCGCGGTGCTCAACCCGCCCGAAAGTACCATTCGCGCCAGACTGCTCCGCGCCCGCAAACAACGAGCAGAGGTAATGACTTTGGCGAGGTGCGTGGGTTGCCGGGAACGAAGTGGTATGGGCGCGGGACTGGAAAGCTGGGACAGACTTGAGGGAGGCGGGAGCGGAGGTCAGGACTGGCCGAGGAGGGCGTCGAAGTAGGCTAGCATTTCGGGGGAGTCCCATTGCTGGGGGCCAACGACTTTGCGGGCGATTTTGCCGTGGCGATCGATGATGTAGGTTTCCGGGATCATGGTAGTGCCGTAGTCGTTTTCGATCTTTTTCATGGCGGGGTTGGAGTAGGTTGTGAAAGTGACGTTTTGATCCTTGAGGAACTTCCGGTAGGCGGAGAAATCGTCGTCGATGCTGATGCCCAGGACCATGGCGTTGCGCGAGGCGATGTATTTTTCCAGGTGGTTGAGGGCGGGGGTCTCTTCGACGCAGGGTGGGCACCAGCTGGCCCAGAAATTCAGGACGACGACTTTGCCGCGGAGGTCGGACAGGCGCGCGGGCTTGCCGGCCGGATCAAGGGGGAAGTCTTCGGCGGTTTTGCCAGCGATGGAGGCTTCGCCTTGGCGGTAGCTGGGTAGGGCGAAGATCAGGATGACCGTCGCCGCGACGGCTAGAACTCCCCAGTTAGCCAGTTTTCGGGCGATCATCATCGAGTGTTATACTATCCTATCCCCGTCGGATCGAAAACGGTCCCCCGTCACCTCACAAATGCCTACGGAACAGCCAGTTACCAAGCCTATGACGGACCATCCGCGGCGAGACGTTGCCCCGAGTAGGGTTACCGCGATTGTGCCCGCGCGCAACGAGGAGGCAGTGATCGCGACGTGCGTGAGGGGGCTGGCGCGGCAGGCGGAGGTTGCGGAGATTTTGGTGGTGGACGATCAGTCCGAGGATGGAACTGCGGGGGTGGTTTGCGGATTGACGGCGGAGATTCCACAGCTGCGATTGCTGGAATCGCGCGGGCTGCCCCCTGGATGGCTGGGGAAAAACAATGCGGCTTGGAGGGGCGCCTCCGAAGCCGCGAATACGTGGTTGCTGTTTACTGACGCGGACGCCGAGCTTTTGCCGAATGCGGTTGCACGGGGATTGCAAATCGCCGGGGAATTCGGCGCGGCGCTGGTTTCGTTCTCGCCTAAGCAGGTGACCGAAGCCTGGTACGAGAAGGCGCTTATTCCTTTTGTTTTTGGGCGGCTGGCCAGGAGATTTGCGTTTAAGGATGTGAACGATCCGGCTTCGCAAGCGGCTGCGGCAAATGGGCAGTTTTTGATGATCCGGCGGGATGTTTACGACGCGATCGGAGGGCACGGGGGCGTTGCGGGGGAGGTTCTCGAAGACGTGGCGCTCGCGCGCCATGCCAAAGCGGCTGGACACCGAATCTGGTTTGGATCTGGAATGGACTTGGTTCGTGCGAGGATGTACCGATCATTTGGGGCGATGTGGGAGGGTTGGAAGAAAAATTTGTATTTGCTGGTGGGGGGGAGTCGCGCAGCTGTTTTCCGCGAACTGTTTTCGGCAGTGCCGTGGATTCCATTCCTGTTGATTCTGATCGGATTGCGGATGCCCTTTGCGCTGATGGCCGGAGTGGTTTTACTGCTGATGCGGCAGGCGGGATATGGGCTGGAGCTTCGGAGTAACCAATATCGTGGCTCACTCATCCTCTACTATGTCCCGGCGGTGGTGTTGTATGCCGGTGTGCTATGGGCGTCGTACCGGGCGCATTTGAAAGGCAAAGTGGCCTGGAAGGGCCGGGAGATTTCTGTGGGAGTTCCCGGGGCGTTACGCTAGACGGAGAGAAATGGTTTTATTGACACGGAAGATCGAGTTTTCGGCCTCCCACCGATACAACAATCCGGAACTTTCGGCGGAGGAGAACCGCCGGGTGTTTGGGAAGTGCAACAACCCGCATGGGCACGGTCACAACTACACTTTGGAAGTGACGGTGGCAGGGGAGCCGGATCCGGTGACCGGGATGGTGCTGGATTTGAGCGAGTTGAAGAAGATTCTGGAACGCGAAGTAATGCAGCGCATGGATCATCGACACCTGAATTATGAGGTACCGGAATTGACAGGGAAGATTCCGACGTGCGAGAACGTGGCGCGGATGATTTGGGATTTGCTCGAGCCCAAGATTACGCAGGGAAGGTTGCATCGGGTGAGGTTGTATGAATCGGCGGATTTGTTCGCGGATTGTTACCGGAAAGGTGCGACGGCGTGAACGAAAAGACAAGCGGCGCGCTGAAGGTTGAGTTGGGGCGGCGGTACCGGTTTGCGGCTTCGCACCGGTTGCATAGTGCGCGGCTCAGCGAGGAAGAGAATTCGCGTTTGTATGGGAAGTGCAACAATCCGCTAGGGCATGGGCACAACTACGTGATGGAGATCAGCGTTTCTGGGAACGTCGACCCGGCGACCGGGATGATTGCGAACTTGGCGGATCTGGATGGTTTTGTGCAGAGCGAGGTTCTGGACGCTTTCGATCATCGCTCGTTAAATGACGAGGTCCCGGCGTTTAAGAGCGAGGTTCCGACCACGGAGAATTTGTGCATCGAGATTTTCCGGCGGTTACGGGCGTTTCCGAAGGCCAAGCTGGAACGGGTCCGAGTAGAAGAGACCGCGAACAATAGTTTCGAGTACGCTGGCGAGAATGGGACGAAGGATGAAGCTGCGATGCGCTTAGAGGGGAACAGGGCATGACCAAGCCGACGGAAGAAATCCTGCTCGACGATAGCAGGCCGCGTGATGCAAAGACCATTGCGTGTCACGTGCGCGAGATCATCAAGCTAATCGGGGAGGACCCGGAGCGTGAGGGGTTGCGCAAGACGCCGGAACGTTACGAGAAGGCGCTGAAGTTTCTGACCAGCGGGTACCACCAGAACGTCGATCACCTCTTGAATGGGGCCACGTTCAGCGTTTGCTACGACGAAATGGTGCTGGTGAAGGACATCGAGTTTTTTAGCTTGTGCGAGCATCATCTGCTGCCGTTTTTCGGGAAGGCGCATGTGGCCTACCTGCCAACGAAGAAGGTAATCGGGTTGAGCAAGGTGGCTCGCCTGGTGAACATGTTTGCACGGCGGCTGCAGATCCAGGAGCGCATGACCAGCCAGGTCGCCAGCGCCATCGAGGAGAAGATCGCACCACAGGGCGTTGGGGTGATCATCGAAGCGCGGCACTTGTGCATGCAGATGCGCGGCGTGGAGAAGCAGCATGGGCAGGCGGTGACCAGCGCGATGCTGGGCGAATTCCGAAACAACAAGCAGACCCGTGATGAATTCCTGGCGCTGGTGCGCAATCGAGGAAGCTAAAGCGGAGTCTTTGCAGGCAGGGATTTTTTGACGGCTTACGGATGCAGCTCCCGTGACAAAGGCGGGACCGGCGCGCCGAGCTCTGCAGAACCAGCGAATCGTGAAGGGCGTGAAGTAGAAATTGCTGACACAGGCCCCTTGCCTGTTAACGGCGGCTGTGTTCAACTCTGACCGCGGTCTGATCTCATGATTGGCCGGTCGATCTCTCACTACTCCATAACTGAAAAACTGGGCGAAGGAGGCATGGGCGTGGTGTATCGCGCGCGTGACCTGACCTTGCACCGTGATGTGGCGCTGAAGTTTCTGAGCCTGCAGACGCTGGAAGACGACCCCTCCGTTCGAGAGCGTGTGCTGCAGGAAGCGCGCACAATTTCGGCTTTGAACCACCCGAACATTTGCACGATTTACGAGGTTGGCGAGGACGAGGGACGCCCTTACTTGGCGATGGAGTTTGTGGAGGGGCATTCCCTAACCCAGGAAATTCTTGCCGGGGGCATGGCGACCGAAGTCGTCGTGCGAAATGGCATCCAACTGGCGGATGCGCTTGCGCACGCGCATGAGCGCGGAATCGTGCACCGCGACCTGAAGTCGGGAAACGTTTGGGTGACGCCTTCCGGGCGATTGAAGGTGCTGGACTTTGGATTGTCCAGGCGCGTGGAACAAAAAATCAGCGAAGAAACGACCAAATTCGACCAGGGGTGGGACGAGCAGCACTCGATTACGGGAACGTTGCCTTACATGGCGCCGGAATTGCTGCGCGGCCATGAAGCGGACGTACGCAGCGATGTTTGGGCGCTGGGAGTGGTGCTGTACGAGATGGCGGCGGGGCGGCGGCCGTTTCGCGGCGGTACGGCGTACGAATTGAGCGCGTCGATATTGCAGGAGGCACCGCCGGCGATTTCTCCGCCGCTGCCTCCTGTGCTGCAGTCGGTTGTCGACAAGTGCCTCGACAAGGATCCGACCCAGCGATACCGATCGGGAGGGGAAGTACGCGCGGCGTTGGAGGCGGCGGGAACGGCTTCGAGGCCGCAACGAATTCCCGTGGCGGCGCTGGCGTTACATGAGGAGGAGCAGCGTTCCAGGCGCGCACGGCGACGCCTGTGGTACGGAGCGGGGGCTTTTGCAGTCGCGGTGCTGGCGATTGCGGGCTTGTTGTGGAAGGCGAGCAAGCCGCGTGCGGGGGCTGCGGCGATGCCGGGTGCCATTCAATCGCTTGCGGTTTTGCCACTGGCGAACCTGTCCGGCGATCCTTCTCAGGACTATTTCTCGGATGGGATGACGGATGCACTGATCACGGAGCTGTCGCACATCCGGAAGCTGCGCGTGATTTCGCGTACATCGGTGATGCAATACAAACGGACACAAAAATCACTGGAGGACATTGCCCGGGATTTGAGCGTGGACGCGGTGGTGGAAGGCTCGGTGGTACGCGCAAACGGGCGGGTGCGTATTTCTGCCAAGCTGATTCAGACCTCGATCGAGCGGACCTTATGGGGCGACAGCTACGAGCGGGATTTTACCGACGTGCTGGCGCTGCAAAGTGACGTGGCGACTGCCATTGCGCGGGGGATCCGGGTGGAACTGTCCGAGCCCGAGGCGTCGCAACTCGCGAATCGACGAACGGTGGTTCCGCAAGCGTATGAAGCGTACCTGAAAGGACGCTTCGAAGTGGAGAAGCGCACGCCAGAAGGAATCACACAAGGCGTTCGTTACTACCGTGACGCAATTTCGCTGGATCCGACGTATGCGGCGGCCTACGCCGGACTGGCGGATGGCCTGCTCAACACGAGCACTTACCAGCTTCGCCCGCCAGCGGAAGTGATCCCGGAAGCGAAGCAAGCGGCACAAAAGGCGTTGCAGTTGGACGATCGTCTAGCAGAGGCGCATGCGTCGCTCGCGGCGATTCGTTTCTACCATTTGGAATGGGATGGCGTGGAGAGCGAATTCCAGCGCGCCATCGCGCTGAATCCAGGCTACGCGACCGCGATGCACTGGTATGCCTTGTCGCTGGCGGCGCAAGGGCGGCAGGAAGAGTCCATCACGGAGATCAAACTGGCGCGAGACATCGATCCGCGGTCGCTGATCATCAACGCGAACGTGGGATGGTGCTACTACCTGGCGGGTGACGCGGACCGGGCGATCGAGGAGGAAAAGAACACGCTGCGGATCGATCCTGGATTCGTGGTGGCCCATGGTTATCTCGGGCAGGCGTACCTGGAGAAAAAATTGTATGAGCAGGCCATCGAGGAATTTCGCAACACCGTTTCGCTGTCACCAGGCGAGCTGTCGCGCAAGGCCGATCTGGGCGCGGCCTATGCGCGGGCGGGCAAAGATGAGCAAGCCCAGGAAATCCTTCAAGAGTTTTTGAGAACGCCGAAAGGAAAATATATTTCTCCCTATGCGTGGGCGATGCTTTACGCGGGTATGGAGCGAAAAGCCGAGACACTCGGGTGGCTGGAGAAAGCGTTCGCGGAACAAAACGCCAGAATGGTGAACCTGGCGGTGCATCCGCAATTTGCGTTCTTGCGAGGAGATGCAGGATTTGAGGATCTGCTGGTGCGCATGAACGTGCCGGCGAATTTACGGCATCCGGTGGTGTCTCGAGGACCAGCGAAAACGGGTGGCCATCACCGGGAACGATGACCCTTGACGGAAAGTAGCTCGCTGGTTACACTCGCCGCGCCCGGTCTGAAATCCCGCTGTGTCGAACAGACATACCAACCATCTCCCATTTCTCGGTTTTTGCTGGACTGGAGGCACGCATGGCGAAAACAAAATTGAAGGCATCTCTCTCGCCGATTGCCGCGCAAATCGATAAAACCGCGGTGCAACTCAAATCGCTGAAGTCCCAGGCTTCTTCCGCGGGTCAGAAGAAGATCGACCTGGAGATCAAAAAGCTGAAGAAAATTCGGAAAGGACTGACAGCGATTTGCCGCAACATGACAGTCTTTTTCGACGCTTCGAGCAAGGAGTAAGACAGTTGGGCGCGCCAAGGTCGTGAGTCGTGGACCCCGATCGCGTCTGCGGGCTGGTCCGCCCGGAACAAGGCCCTCAAACGAGGATCAGGTCCGCTATCGACGCGCCCCTTTTGTGATTTCGTACTGGCGAGAGGACCAGCTTGTTTTCGAGAATTTCTTGACGCAGCGGCGCGTTGCTGCCAGTCCACTGACATCGACAATCCTTCACTTTTTCGACCGCCACCGGCCACTTCGGGCCTTGTGTGCCGCTTTTACCGAGTACACCCCGGGTTCTTTACAGAACGCCGTGCGGATGCTGGCGCGGCATTCACTGCTGCAGCGCCAGGGAGAGAAGCCACAGACAGGCGAAAAGGAACTGGGCGCTTGGAGCCAGTGGAATCCGGCGGCGGGATTTTTCCATCTGTCGACGAAAGACTTGCCGTTCGAACCAGACGCCGCGAAGGAGTTTCGGAGCTTGCTTCAGTTGGCAAAGTCGAAGTCAATCCCTAGGCCTGTTAAACGCTATCGGAAGGAGCCGCACGTTCGGTTGCCAGCGCCTGCTGCCGAATCCGAATTTCCGCGCGCGTTGGTCGAGCGGCGGACTTGGCGGAAATTCTCCAAGCGTCCCGTGGGACTGTCACTGCTCGGTCAGTTACTCGGCCTGACGTGGGGCGTAAGGCGATGGGTGGAGATTCCGAAGATTGGCTCCGTAGCCGTGAAGACATCGCCTTCGGGAGGCGCACTACACCCGATCGAGGCATACGTGTTGGCGCGCAACGTTGACGGCTTGAGGCCAGGTATCTACCACTACAACGGTGGCGACCATCGGCTGGAACTTTTGCGCGCTGGGGCTAGCTCACGGCAGATCACGGACTACCTGGCGAATCAATGGTGGTACGGCGGGGCGGCGTTCGTGGTGTTCATGGCTGCGGTATTCGCGCGCACGCGATGGAAGTATGATTACGCCCGAGCGTATCGAGCCGTTTTGATTGAAGCGGGGCACTTGTGCCAAACCTTTTGTCTGACGTCTACGTGGCTTGGCGTGGCTCCCTTTTGCACCATGGCATTTGCGGATTCGAAGATCGAAAACGCGCTCGGGCTTGACGGGATTTCGGAATCCGTCGTGTACGTGGCGGGTGCTGGGCTGCGGCCGGAAAACGACAAGCGGGCGCACTTGCTCAGCGGCAGCGCAATTTCCAGGCTCAATCTCTGAGCGATTACGGCGGTTCGCCGAAGCGGCGTCAGTCCGAAGGTGCACCGTCGAAGAAGGCATTCATTTTTGGGGCGGTCTTGCAGGCCTTAGAAAGAATTTGGCGGCTCTCTTCGAGTGCCTGAAGTCTCAGATCCAGCCGCTTCCGATCATTTGCGCCGACCGACGAGCGGATAGCTTTGAGCTTCTTCTCTCTTTTTTCAATTGCCGTGATGACCGGCCCCAGCGATTCCACTTCGTAGCGTTGTTGCCGCATGTAGCCTCCTAAGTGAGGAACTTCGCCCGATCGATAGGGAAGATTCCGAGCTCCGGCGAAGCATGAAACCGAGAGCGGCACGCTATCAGCGGCGCTGGTAGTTGTCAATTGCTGGCTGGTTGAAACCCACGGTGTTGCAGCGATGGAGCGCGCGGCTATTTCGCGGCGATATCAACGGAAGCTTGGGTGGTCTCCCAATCCATGTGCAGCGTGCAGCCAGAGCCGTTCTGATCGAAGGAGATGGTAAAGTTCGCCAGCGACGCGGAGCGCCGGGAAACTTTCATGTCGATGCGGGCCAAGTCGGAGCTTTGGCCAGGATAGGGAATGCCCCACTCTCCGGTTTTCTTGCTGATTATCAGCGTCCACTGGTCGGCATTCGGAATGGTGAAAATCGTATAGCTGCCCGCGGGCACTGGCGTTCCGCCGACGTTGAGGTTGGTGTCGGTCACAAAGGTAGTCGCTTCGTTGGCGCCGGCCCGCCAGACCTCGCCGTAGGGAACCAGCCCACCGTAAATCTTGCGGCCATTCGCTCGCGGGCTCGAATAATCGATGGTGAGCGTTTTTCCGCCGGGTAGTTTGCACTCCGCCTTAGCCGGTGGGCTGGGGCGTTTGCTCTTGTCCTGCTGCGCTACGATTGTCGCCGCACAAAGCGCGAGACCTGCGAACAGGGTTATACACGATATGGTAATTTTTAGCATGGTAATCTTCTCCATCAGAAGCGGTTGCGTTGCAGCAAGCATACTGTCATGCCGAGACGCGACTTCCAAGCATTAGGTGAGACGCACGGGCAGCCCCCGAGGGTAGCGGACGGCAATCTGACCGTGGAGTGGAGTGTTTTTGATTGATGGTGATTTCTTTACAGTCTTGTAAGTATTGTGTTAGCCTGAATTAGTCGAAGAGAAAAGGAAAATTCAGGGGACGACGGAGAGGGGCACTTGAGCGAAGCCAAATCAGTGTTGATCGAACAGTTCCGGGCCCATGTTAAAGATACAGGTTCACCCGAGGTGCAGATCGCACTTTTGAGTGAACGGATCAGCTACCTGACGACGCATCTCAAGTCCCACGTAAAGGACCATGCATCCCGGCGCGGATTGATCATGATGGTCAACAAGCGCCGCCGCCTGCTGGACTATCTTAACCGGCGTGACCCGGATCGGTATCGCGAGATTGTTGAACGCCTTAGTTTGCGCAAGTAGCCGCTCCGTTTTGGAGCGGATCTACCGAGCTTCCGCGAAGCTACAATTCAAAACCAGTCTGTCGGCAGTGGTGTGGCTGTCCGTGGAATCGTTGCGCGTTCGTCCGTAAACCCGGGCGGAGCTTGTTGCAGTGTGATTGGGCGTATTTCGTCAGCCTCGCAAAATACTCACCTCATCTCTTTTCCGGCTAAAACGGGGACAAAAGTCTCCGCAAGAACGTTCCGCGCGAACGCGGAGCCAAAGGAAATCATCTATGTCTGAAAATAAAATCACGCCAGCGCCGCACTCGGTAACTGTCGAAGTTGGCGGGCGCCCCTTGATCCTGGAGACCGGCAAGATCGCCAAACAAGCCAACGGAGCCATTACCGCCCGTTATGGCGACACGGTGGTGCTGACGACGGCCTGCATGTCGCCGACTGCGAACGATCGCGACTTTCTGCCGTTGACTGTCGATTACCGAGAAAATACGTATTCCGCGGGCAAGATTCCTGGCGGGTTTTTCAAGCGAGAAGGCCGGCCTTCGGAGAAAGAGGTTCTCACCTCCCGCTTGATCGATCGTCCGATGCGGCCGCTGTTTCCGGAATCCTGGCGCAACGAGACGCAAATCGTGAGCATGGTGCTGTCGGCCGACAGCGCGAATGACCCTGACGTGATTGCGGTTACCTCGGCGTCCGCCGCGGCGTACTGCTCGGATCTTCCGTTCGAGACGCCAATTGCAGCAGTGCGCGTGGGATTGCTGGACGGCCAATTGGTGGTGAACCCGACGGTGGGCGAACAGAAGACCAGCTTGCTGAACATCGTGATCGCGGGCTCCGAAGAGGGCATTGTGATGGTGGAATCGGGAGCGCTGGAGGTTTCGGAAGAAGCCGTTGTTGACGCGCTGGAGTTTGGCCACACCGAAATCAAGAAGATCGTTGCCGCGATTCGCGAATTGCACGCGCAACTGAAGCCGAAGAAGGTCGTGGTCGCGCCGCTTCCGTTCGACCAGGCGCTCTACGCCGAGATTGAGAAAAAATACGGAGCAAAGCTCAATGATGCGTTGAACACGGAAAAGCATCCCAAGAAAGAAAGCTATCACCTTGTTGATGAGCTGAAAACCGAGATCGTAAGTGCGATTCCCGAGGATGACGAAGAGAAGCGCACGCTGGCCAAGCGGGCTTTTGAGAAGCTGCGAGAGAATATTTTCCGGGACGAGATTTTGAACGCGCGGCGCCGGCCCGATGGGCGGGAGTTCGACAAGATTCGCAAGATCACCTGCGAGGTTGGCTTACTGCCCCGCGTGCATGGCTCGGCGTTGTTTACGCGTGGCGAAACGCAGGCGCTCGCAACCCTGACGCTGGGCACCAAGGAAGACATGCAGCGGCTCGATCTGCTGTTCGAGCAGGACCAATTCAAGCGCTTCCTGCTGCACTATAATTTCCCGCCGTTCAGCGTCGGCGAAGTGAAATTCCTCCGCGGGCCCGGACGACGTGAAATCGGCCACGGTGCGCTTGCCGAACGCGCGTTGGTGAACTTGCTTCCGCCGGAAGCCGACTTCCCCTACGCGATGCGTCTGGTATCGGACATTCTGGAATCGAATGGATCGTCATCGATGGCTACGGTTTGTGGCGGTTCCTTGGCATTGATGGACGCCGGTGTGCCGATCAAATCGCCCTGCGCGGGCATCGCCATGGGGCTGGTCGTCGGCGACAACAACAAATACTCGATCTTGACCGACATCGCCGGAGCGGAAGATCACTACGGCGACATGGACTTCAAGGTCGCAGGTACGCGCGCGGGCATCACCGCGCTGCAAATGGACATCAAGGTTCTGAACATTAGCATCGGCATGATGCGCGAAGCTCTTGCCCAGGCGAAAAAAGCGAGGCTCGAAATCCTGGACACCATGGACGCGACGTTGAGCTCGCACCACGAAGAGATTTCCGCTTACGCTCCGCGTCTGTATAAGCTAAAAATTCCTCAGGACAAGATCCGCGATTTGATCGGACCTGGAGGCAAGAAGATCAAGTCGATCATCGAAGTTACCGGCGTCAAGATCGACGTGCTCGAAGACGGCACGGTGCACATTTTCTCGACCAGCGGGGCCGGCGGAGATCAAGCGTTGCAGATGGTGCGCGACGTGACCGCTTCGGCGGAGATCGGCAAGACCTATCTCGGTAAGGTCGTGCGGCTTGCGGAGTTTGGCGCTTTCGTGGAACTTTTCCCGGGCACCGATGGCTTGCTGCACATCAGCGAAATCTCCGAGCATCGCATCCGGGACGTTCGCGACGAACTGAAACTGGGTGATCAGGTGCTGGTGAAGGTGCTTTCGATCGAGGGCAACAAGGTCCGGCTGTCGCGCAAGGCATTGATTCGCGAAGCTCGCGAAAAACAGGCCAAGAAAGAAGCGGCGGGTGGCGGGGGCAGCACGGCCGCCACGATCGGCGAATAGATTCCGTGATCGGCTACGGGAAAGGCCCGGCTCGCCGGGCCGTTCCTTGATTTCGCAGGGTCTGTTCGTACGCTTCAGTTTACGACCGCGCGCTTCTTGCAATAAACGGCGTCGAGGGCGCCCCATAGCGCGTTTAGCGCCTCCTGAGCGGTCGCGATAATCTCTTCTTCATTTCCATCGGCATGTTCTTCGAGCCAACCGCGCCATGCGGCGCGATGGGCCTTGTCCGCTTCCTCGTGGATGGCGAAGTAGGCGAGGGCCTCGGGCTGCTCGATTCCATAGAATTTCTTCAAGCCATCGATTTTGGTTGATGCAATTTCCGGTACTTGACCCTCGTAGGCGTACAATGCCGCAACTGCTTCGGCTACGGGACGATCGCCGCAAATCTCACGGAAAGTTGCGACCACGGCCTGGGTCCCGGGAAGCGCCGGGCAGCACGCGATGTCCTCTTCGGCCACCCCAACGGCGGAGGCAAAGTCGCGCCAAAGTTTGGGATGCGGGCCGGCTGGATCCTCTTCTTCGGCAAGGTTCTCCATCACAATGCTGTGCAGCGGACCTTCCGTGCGCGAGGCCAGAACACGTAGGTGTTTCGGAAAAGCTTCGACGTGACGATAATACTGGGTCGCGTAAAGCTGCAGCGCCTCGCGGCTAAGCTTGCCCGCTTGCCAGTCCTGGTAAAAGGGATGCTTCAGCAGATTCTTTTCGGCAATTGCCGCATCCAAGCGTGCCAGCAAATTTGCGTTGACCATTCTTGCTTGCCTCCACCGCGGCGCGTACATCCGCACTCGCCGCATGATTTTCCAGTGGGGCGCATTGTAGCAAGATTTTTCGCGATTTGCTGGTGCTAGCGTACTGCCGCAGATCGCTGCTGGTAGAAATGCATTGCGAAGAGATGGAAAAAATCGGCAGCTGCCGCCGAATGATTGGCGGTCTTGCGCTGGGCACCGAGGCGCAAGTACAGAAAGATCAGTGTTTTAGGAGTCCTTTTCGCTGACGCGCTGGATATCGGCGCCGACGCCGCTTAGCTTCTCGACGATGCGCTCATAACCGCGGTCGATATGATAGACGCGGTCGATGATCGTTTCGCCGCTGGCGACAAGCCCTGCAAGGACTAGCCCTGCGCTTGCGCGTAAATCGGAAGCTTGCACTGTGGTGCCTGAGAGTTGCGCCGGTCCGCGCACCACGGCGCGCCGCCCGTCGACCGAAATACTGGCGCCCATGCGCACCATTTCGCTGGCGTGCAAATAGCGGTTCTCAAAGATCGTTTCGGTGATCACCGATACGCCTTCCGCCTGAGTCGCCAGCGCCATGTATTGCGCCTGCATGTCGGTTGCGAAACCCGGGTACTCCTCGGTTGTCATATCGGCGCCAATCAACTTTTGCGCCGAGCGCACACGCAGCGTCGTTTTGTCGATGGTGTCGATACGCACTCCGGCCTGCTGCATCTTGGAGATGATGGCGCCCAGGTGTTCGGGCGCGCAATTGGTTATGGTCAGATCGCCGCCGGTAATGGCTCCTGCCACGAGGAATGTTCCAGCCTCGATGCGATCGGGGATCACCGAATGCTCTGTGCCGTGAAGTTTCTCGACGCCGCGGATTCGTAGTGTTGAGGTCTCATCGCCCTCGATCTGTGCGCCCATTTTCCGCAACATCACCACGAGGTCGGTTACTTCCGGCTCGCGCGCGGAATTTTCGAGTGTCGTCTCCCCGTCCGCGAGCACCGCGGCCATGAGGATATTTTCCGTTCCGGTCACGGTGATTTTCTCGAAGACGATGTGCGCGCCCTTGAGCCGGCCGTAATTTGGAACTTTGGCTTCGATGTAACCATGAGACATCGTAATTTCCGCGCCCATTTTCTCGAGCGCCGAAAGGTGCAGGTCGACCGGCCGGGCGCCAATAGCGCAGCCTCCGGGCAGGGAAACGTGAGCGACGCCCGCGCGGGCAATCGCAGGGCCCAGCGTCAAAATCGATGCCCGCATGGTCTTCACCAACTCGTAAGGAGCCACCGCGTCATTCAGAGTCACCGTTTCGATCACGTAATCGCTTGCGGGAATGTCCTTAACCGAAACTCTCGCCGACATGAACGCCAGCAGTTTGCTCATGGTGATCAGATCGCGCACTTTCGGAATGTTGTGCAGGATGACTTTTTCCGGTGTCAACAAGCACGCCGTCATGCACGGCAACGCCGAATTCTTCGCGCCACTGATGGCCACGCCGCCGTGCAACGGCTTCCCACCTTTGATCAAAAACTTGTCCATGCGCTCTCACTCTCCCAAAGCTTGTCGCAGATTTCCTTTTGCCAATGCCAATCGCGCCTGCGCGCCCTTCGCATCAACTCCGTTTTTCAGCATCGTCAACGCCACGCGCAGATTGTGGCCAGATTGACGCAAGGCGTGTTCCGCCGCGGACGCGTCCGCGCCGCTAGCTTCGGTCAGGATTCGCAAGCCTCGCTGCCGAAGCTTGTGATTGGTCAACGCCAGATCAATCATCAAGTTTTCATAGATGTGTCCGAGGCGCACCATCGCGGCCGTAGAGAGCATGTTCAGGACCAATTTTTGCGAGGTTCCCGCTTTCAGCCTGGTCGAGCCGGTAACGACTTCAGGTCCTACGTCGGTCGCGATTACGATTTGCGCGTCGCGACGAATGGGAGCTCTACGATTTGAGGTGACGGCCACAGTCGTCGCGCCGCGTTTGCGCGCAAATGCCAGGGCACTTAACACATAAGGCGTCGTTCCGCTGGCTGCGATACCTACGACCACGTCGTCGCGTGTAACGTTCCGGGCCCGTAAGTCCCGAACCGCATGCGCGGCCGAATCCTCGGCGCCTTCGACCGCTCCGGCCACCGCTTTTCTGCCCCCTGCAATCAACGCTTGCACGACATTGGGCGAAACCCCAAACGTTGGCGGACACTCGGCCGCATCCAATACCGCCAGCCGTCCGCTGCTTCCGGCGCCAACATAAAGCAGGCGGCCACCTTTGCGAATGCTCGCGACGATGGCATCCACAGCCCGTGCAATGGATGGAATTTCGCGCCCCACCGCTGCCGGCACCCTGCGGTCTTCACGGTTCATCAGCCGCAGAATTGCCAGAGTTGGCAGGCGATCCAGTCGGCGCGAAGCTGGGTTGCGATGCTCCGTGCGCCTGCGCTCCTGGGGCAGAGTGGGCATCCTGCCATTATATCTGCCGCCAAGAATTCAGAATCGACGCGGAGCGTAAAGAGCACAGGTCGTGGCGCGAGAACGTTAACGGCTAGGCACGGCCGGTGTGGCGAAGCCCAGGGATTGCATTACGGCGTCGTGCAGTGCCGGGCGGACCTGCGCGATTTTCTGGTTCTCCCGGGTCGGGTTCACGCGATTGGTCAGCAACACGACGAAAAGCTGGCGGTCCGGGTCGATCCAGATGGAAGTGCCGGTAAACCCGGTGTGGCCGAAGCTGTGTGCGGAGAAATAGTGTCCGCTCGAAGAGCCTTCGGTAGGCACCACCCAGCCCAGCGTGCGGGTTCCATTCGAAAGCGGTTGTGGCTCGGTGAATTGAGTGACTGTGACGCGCTTCAATACGCGGCGATGTGCATAGACGCCACCGTTCAGCAGCATTTGGCAGAAGGCGGCCAGATCCGGCGCCGTGCTAAAAAGCCCCGCGTGCCCCGAAACGCCGCCCATCGTGAACGCGTTTTCGTCGTGAACTTCCCCTTGCACCACCCGATGGCGCAAGTTCCGGTCGAATTCGGTAGGCGCGATCCAAGGCCAGAGATTTTTCGCGGGGCGGTAGGTCGTGTCCTTCATGCCCAGTGGCGAGAAGATGTGAGCTCTGGCGAGATCGTCCAGAGTGCGTCCGGTCAGCCTCTCGATGATCTCCGCCATCAAGATGATTCCCAGATCGGAGTAAACCTCTTTTGTTCCGGGTTCGTAGTCGAGCGCATCGGCGAAAATCCGGCTCATCGTTTCCTGCTTGCTCTTGGAAGTGCGCCAATATTCCCTAAACGGGGGAAGCCCCGATGTGTGCGTCAGAAGATGGCGAACCGTAACCTTGTGTCGCCACTCGAGATCCTGGCCGTTCGCACTGGCCGCCCATTCCGGTAAGTAGCGCTCGACTTTGGCGTCCAGATCCAACGGAACTGGGAAGTCACCTTCGACCAGTTTCGCCGCCAGCGTTGTGGTCACCACTACTTTCGTCAGGGAAGCGATGTCGTACATCGTTTGAACGTCAACGGCGGGAGCGTTCCCTTCATAGCTCAGGTTGCCGAAGGCGTGAATTGCCACTCTGCCCCGATAGCCCACAGCCAGCGTCGCGCCAGGAAACGCTTTGTCCGCCACGGCATTTTCAATCACGGTGAAGGCCCCCTCGAGCAGGGCCTCGCCGCGAAGGTCCATAGGCTGTACGGTCATCGGATTCGCCGCCAGCTCCACGCCAAATCCTGCCTTCATGTCCACGCCGGGAATCGTGACCGGCAGATGCCCGTGCACCGGAATCTGCGCGAACAGGGCTCGGGCAATGGATATTTGTGCAACGTCGCTGATGCCAAACGCAGCCAGCCAGGTTTGCGCCTGCGGGAAGCGCTCTATCAAGTACGGACTCCCGAATCCCAGGGTGATGACCGGCTTTCCACTTTTGTAGATTCGGTCCGCGAACGCAGCTTGCTCGGCGGGAACATCGACGTTGCCCTTGCGGTCACTCACGCGCACAAACAACGCCAGAAGTGCCACATCATATGTGTCCGGGGAAGGCAATTTCAGCGTATCGGCATTGATGAAGCGGGTGTCGGCGCGCAGTGTGGTGACGCTGTCGAAGCGTGATTTTAACTCGCGCTCCAAATCTTCACCGGGATATGGCTCGGGATCTGCGTAAAACGCCAATAGCAACGCACGGCTGGGCTTGGTCCCGTCGAGCGGCAAAAGATGCTGAGTATCGCGCAGCAGCGTCACGCCGCGATCGGAAATTTCCTGCGCTTCGGCCTGCCAAGCGACACTTCCTAATTTTTGATTGATCGCATTCACATCCACCTGACGATTCTTGTCGAGGCCGAGCTTCGCCTTCGCCTCTAGGATCCGCAGCACGGAGGCGTCCAGCCGCTCGATCGAGATTCGCCCGGAGCGAACCGCGGCCTGCAATCCTTCGAAAGCCGCGTCCGGCACAGGGGGCATCAGCAGCGCGTCCGCTCCAGCCAGGACCGCGCGCACAGCAGCTTCGCCTGGCGCATAGCGCACCGTGATCCCGCCCATATCCATCGCATCGGTGACCACCAAGCCCTGAAAATGCAATTCGTCGCGAAGTAGACCCGTCAGAATGTGCGAAGAAAGCGTTGCGGGCGTATTCGGGTCCGGCTCCAGCGACGGCACGGACAAATGCCCGGTCATGATGCTGCCTACACCAGCGGAAATCGCCGCGCGGAAGGGAACCAGCTCCAGCTGATCGAGTCGCTCGCGGTCCGCATGGATCACCGGCAGATCGATATGCGAATCGCTCGCGGTATCGCCGTGACCCGGAAAATGTTTCGCCGTAGCCAGGCCGCCGTTCTCTTCCACGCCGCGAACAAACGCGCTCACATATTCGGCCACCCGCGCCGGATCTTCTCCGAACGATCGCGTATTAATAATGGGGTTGCCGGGATTGTTGTTCACATCGGAAACGGGCGCATAAATCCATTGAATACCTACAGCGCGCGCTTCGAGCGCCGTAATCTTTCCCATGGTGTAAGCGTCTGCGGTATTGCCTCCCGCTGCCAGCGCCATCGCCGTGGGGAACGACGTACCTTCATCCAAACGCATCCCCGCACCACGCTCGAAATCGGCGCCAATCAGCAACGGCAGCTTCGATTTTGCCTGCAACTGGTTGGTCAGCACGGCGGTCGGATAAACCTGACTCTTCACGATGCCGAGCGGAGAACCTTGCGTAATATTGATGAATCCGCCGCAGTGCAGATCGTTGACATCGTGCATCATCAACGCGTACGCGGCCGATTCGGTCGGCGTGAAGCTGCCGTGGTAGGTGGTGAACAGCAACTGGCCGATTTTCTCGTCTACGCTCATTTTGTGCAGCGTAGCCTGGGCCCATTTGCTGACCTCGGAGGCTATACCGCGCGTCTGTTTTTTCGCGGAAGCGTGCTGCGCGGCGTCAGGAATCTTGGCGGAAGTGTGGGCCATAAAAGCAATCAGCGCGGCGGGAAGCAAAAACAAAAGGCCAGCTCTGCGTCCTTTCATCAATTCGGGGTTCCCCAAACGACACCTAGAGACAGAGTTTGTATATAACACACGCACATCACGCGAACAACGCAGCTCCAACCGCAACGTTCCACAATATCATTGTTGTTTGGACGGCAAAGGTGCCCGAGTGCCTCGACGATCTGGTTTGCTGAGATCTGCTTCTTATACGCTTTTTTGTCTCACGGTCGCGGCCGGTTCTTGCGCCCCCACGCAAGGCACCACCAAGCACCCCCGCTCGGGACGCGTGCAGGTCGGCATCGATGTCCTCGAATCGGAAAAATTTGCGGCGCTGCGCGGAAAACATGTCGGCCTCATCACGAACCATACAGGCCTCGACGCCCAGGGCCGCACCACGGTTGATCTCCTCTTGCGGGCGCCGGGCGTTCAGCTGGTCGCATTGTTCAGTCCGGAACATGGCCTTGCGGGGCGCAACGATGAGCGCGTCTCCTCAACGAAAGATGCCGCCACCGGGCTGCCCATTTACAGCCTCTACGCCGAGACACTTCGCCCAACCGACGCGATGCTGCAAGGCATAGACACTCTTATTTTCGACGTACAGGACGCAGGCGTGCGCTTCTATACCTATCTCACCACCATGGGCTACTGCATGGAAGAAGCCGCCAAGCGCAACATCGCTTTTTACGTTCTCGACCGTCCCAATCCATTGGGCGGGGAAATCGTCGAGGGCCCTGTTCTGGACGCGGACAAAACCAGTTTTACCGCCTATTTTCCGCTTCCCGTTCGCTACGCCCTGACCATTGGCGAGATCGCCAAATTCTTCAACGCCGAAAACCACATCAACTGCGATCTGCACGTGGTGGAAATGAAAAACTGGCACCGCAACTATTTCTATCAGAGCACCGGCATCCGCTGGCTTCCTCCGTCTCCGAACCTGCGTACGCTTAACGGTTCGATCCTCTATCCCGGCCTGGAGATTCTGCAAAATGCTGGCGTTTCCGTCGGCCGCGGCACCGAAACACCGTTTGAAGAGTTCGGCGCCCCGTGGATCAACGGAGACGAGGTCGCTGCCGCCCTGAACGCCCAGCGCCTCCCAGGTCTCCGTTTTACCGGCCAGCCGTTCATACCCGTCGTTGGCCTATACAGTGGGCAACGGTGCGGCGGTGTCGCCATTCGCGTTGGCGATAAACAGGCGGTGCGTTCGATGCGTATGGGCATCGAAATCGCCACGATCCTGAAAAAACTCTACCCCGACAATTTTGACCCAGAGAAGCTCATGTTTCTCGTCGGCAACGCCGAAACCATCCGACAACTTCAAGAAGGGGCGGCTCCCGAGCAGGTCACTGCCCGCTGGTCCAGCGACCTGAACACCTTCGATGCCGTCCGTCGCAAATATTTCCTCTACAAGTAAGGCCATCCCCTTGCGGGTGAACTGGTAAGGACGGCCAGGCGATACCCTGTCAAAGTTTGCAAGCCAGCACCCTCATCCCGAGCGGAGCGGGGGAATCTGCTTCTCGCTGCCCTTACCTCACTATTTCGTGATCTCGTTCCTTCCTCTCCTCCGCCTAGCCTGTGCTAAAGTCTGTTTCGTGATGCGCATCGTTTCCCTCCTTCCCTCCGCCACGGAGATACTGTTCGCCCTCGGCTTTGACCGCGAAGTGGTCGGCGTCAGCCATGAATGCGATTTCCCGGCCGCCGCCCGCACCAAGCGGGTGGTCATTCAATCGCGAATAGCGCACCACGCAAGCTCCGCGGAAATCGACCGCCAGGTCCGCGAATACGTCTCGCGCGGCGAGAGCCTTTACGCCGTCGATGCCGAAGCTCTCAAAGAACTAGAGCCAGACCTGATCGTCATCCAGGATTTATGTCACGTCTGCGCGGCGTCGCCCGACGACCTCGCCACGGCCCTCACGCGTTTCGCCCGGCGTCCGCAGGTGCTTTGCCTCAATCCCTTGGATCTCGGCGACGTCTGGCGCGACATTTTGTGGGTCGGCGAAGAAACAGGTCGCGGCCATGCGGCCGAATCTCTACTTCAGAAAATTGGAGAAAAACTCGCCGAGGTCGAGAACTTGACCGAGAATGTTTCGGGTCACCCGCGGGTGGCCTTCCTCGAATGGCTGCAACCGTTTTACGTCGGCGGCCACTGGGTGCCCGAAATGATCGAGCGCGCCGGCGGTATCGACGTTTTCGGCAGCCCGCGCAAGCCCACGTTCCGTGTCACCTTGCAGGACATCGTGGAAGCCACGCCGGACGTCCTATTGGTTTCTCCGTGCGGATACAGCGCCGAGCAAGCCCGCGACGAATACCGCGCCATGGACTTCCCGGACCAGTGGAACGCAATCCCGGCGGTTCGCAAAGGCCGCGTTTACGCGCTGGAAGCTAACGGCTACTTTTCGCGCTCAGGTCCGCGCCTCGCCACGGGCATCGAGATTTTGGCCAAAGCCCTGCATCCGTCTCTTGTGGTCAGCCAGGAAGCGCGGAACGCCATTCTGTCAATCGCGAGTGCCACCAGCGCGGCGCGCGCCGCGTCGGCGTGAACTTAAAAAACCGCAGTTCAAATGCTTGTTTTCATACTGGAGGGACACACCCATGCAGAGACGAACGTTTCTCACTTCCTCGCTCGCCGCGGCAGCGCTAAGCACCGTGCCGGTGGCGAATTCGCAAAGCTCGCCGTCGGCCTCCAGTGCAAAAGGCCGGCTGTATTACGAATTACGGCGCTATCAACTCTCGAGCGGCCCACAGAAAAAACTCTGCGACGACTTTTTCCAGAATGCCCTGATGCCTGCCGTGAATCGCCTGGGCATCACTCCGGTCGGTGTGTTCAACCTCGCCATCGGTCCCGAAACGCCTAACATCTATATCCTGTTGCCGAGTGCTTCGCTCGAGACTCTAGTCAATGTGGAAGCGCATCTAGCGCAAGACGCGGACTACATGAAAACGGGTGCGGCGTTCCTGAACGCGCCCGCAACCGAACCAGCCTTCAATCGTGTGGAAAGCTCGCTGATGATCGCCTTCGAGAAGATCCCCGGAATAACGCTTCCCCCGGCCACCGCGACCAACGGCCCGCGGGTCTTCGAACTCCGCACCTATGAAAGCCCTAGCGATCAGGATCACAAGCGCAAGGTGGAAATGATGCAGTCCGGCGAGGAAGGCATCTTCGCCAAAGCCGCTTTCTCGCAGGTTTTCTACAGCGACACACTAATCGGCCCGCGCCTGCCGAACCTGACCTATATGCTCAGCTACGAAAGCGTAGCCGTCCGTGACAAACTCTGGACCGCGTTCGCAAACGCCCCGGAATGGAAGGCGATGCAGGCCCTGCCGCGCTACGCTTTCGAAAGCATCGTCTCGAACATCACCAACGTTATTCTGACGCCGGCGCCATATTCGCAAATCTAGCGGCTGCATTTTGATTTCGGGACGTCCAATACTTGTAAAAGGGAAGTCCGGCCAAAATCAGCACCAGCCCGATTGAGGAACGCCCAGGCCGCTCCAGCCAGATATTGACGGTCAGTGCCAGCGCGCCCGCGACAAATAGCCCCGGCACCCACGGATATCCCCAGCACCTGTATGGTCGCGGCAGATTCGGCTCCGTGTAACGCATGCGGAACAAGGCCACCACCGCCAGTCCATAGAATATCCAACCCGCAAAAATGAACAGACTCGTCAGCTCCTCAAACGTTCCGGTAAGCGCCATCAGACTGGCCAGCACGCCTTGAAAAATCAGCGCCCGGCCTGGCGTGCGATATTTCGGGTGGATGCCATCGACGATTCGGAAAAAGATCCCATCGCGTGCCATTGCGTACGGCGGGCGCGCTCCGCTTAGCACCGAAGAATTCATCGACCCGATCGCCGAGACCACCATCGCCACCGTGATCCACGCTGCTGCGCCCCGACCGGCCACGTGCTCCACCACGTCCGAGGCAATGTGCGGCGAAGCCGCCACACTCGCAAAGGGAAGCACCTTCAGACAAGCCGCGCTAAACAAAAAATAGATCAGCGCCACAACGGACACACCGCCAACCAAAGCGCGCGGAAAATTCCGTGCCGGATCCTGCACTTCCGACCCGACAAGGTTTAGATCCTCCCATCCGTCATAAGCCCACAGCGCCGCAGCGAGTGCCGCGAGAAACGCGCTGAAAACTCCGCCGGTAAATGCGGCCGGCCAAATCGGATCGGGTATGTGGGCAGCAGGCACCGGCGAAAAAAAAGCCACGCCGATCACAATCACGACCGAAACAATCTTGATTGCGGTCAAGAAAACCTGCACAGCTCCGCCAAGCCGGACGCCCAGATAGTTCACGCCCGTCATGATCGCGAGCCAAAGCACGGCCACAGGCTGCGCCCACGTAAAAACGAAGTCATATGGCTTGAGCCAACTGGTGAATCCGGGAATGACGATGTGCAGGGTGAAAACCGGCGTCGCGACTCGCGGCAAGAGGAATCCCAGAAACCGCACCAATCCTGCCGCAATCGAGGAGAGTGACGACGGCCGGCCCACGATCGAATGCATCCACCCGAACAGAAATCCCCACATGGGGCCGAATCCGCGCCGCAAATAGGCGTACTCGCCTCCCGCTTCGGGAATCGCCGCCCCCAGTTCCGCAAACGACAGGGCCCCAAACAGCGAAAGAATCGCCCCCACTATCCAAGCAGCAAAAACGACCGAGACAAATCTCCCCTCGCGCGCCATCTCTGCCGGCTTCAGAAAAATTCCCGTGCCGATCATCGTGCCGACAACGATCGCTGCCGACGCCCAGGCGCCTAACCCGCGCACCAGTTCCAACCGCTTCTCGCTCACAAGCCCCCTCGGGAAACTCACAACGCGTGCAACCGCCCCTGTAGGGGCGCATCACGTCAGAGCAACATCACGGCTAGATCGTCATCAAGCCACGATCCGTTTTTCTCCTATCATCCGACTCACCACTGCCCCAACCGCGAACGTAACGCACGATCCAATCATCGCGTACCAGGTAAAGGCGACCTGAGCAAATTGCAGCACGCACAAAATCGTAGCCAATCCAAAAAACATGCCCGTCACAGCCCCCAAGGCAGTCGCCCGTCGATCCAAAGTCCCCAACAAGAACAATCCCAGCAAACTTCCCAGCGGCAGTGCTGCAACGGTCAGCCCCGCCTCCAGCAAAGGCCCCCACTTCACAAAGCCAAACGCCATCAACACCAAACCCCAAATCAACGTGATCCACCGTGAACGCCGCATGAAATCCGCGGGCTCCGCCGCCTGCCCGCGAAGCCGGGAGAAATCGAGGATGCTCGATGCCGCCAGCGAATTCAGCGACCCGCTGGCATTCGACATCGCCACCGCCACGATCGACGCTAGCAACAATCCCGCCACTCCGGCCGGCATCTCCCGCACGAGGAACATCGGCAGGATGCGATCGGTCCGTTCCCCCGCGGCCAGCAGCGGCGTATGTTGCGCGAAAACGTACAGCAAAACGCCAATCAACAGAAACACCGTAAACTGCAGCAACACAATCATGCCGCTAGCCAAAAGCGCCCGCCGGCTGTCCCGTTCATCCCGCGCCGCCAGCAATCTCTGCACGATGGTCTGATCGGTCCCGTGGCTGGCCATTGTAAGGAACGCGCCTCCAATTACCCCGGACCAAAACGTATATTTTGTCGACCAGTGAAACGAAAAATCGAACACCTGCAGCTTGTGGCCTGCAGCCGCGGCAACCTGCGTCACCTCACTCCAGCCTCCCGGAATCCGGTGCAGCAAGACCCAAAAGGTCACTGCACTGCCCGTCAAATACAGCAAGAGCTGGACCACGTCGGTCCAGATGACCGCCTTCATCCCGCCTTCGAGCGTGTAAAGCACAGTAAGCGCAATCACCACGAGCACGGCGAACCGCTCGGAGGTCCCCAATACGACGCTGACCACCAGCGCAATCGCCGACACGCGAACGCCCTCCGCTACCGCCCTGGTGACCAGAAACGTGGTGGCCGCCACCGCACGCGTCCGCTGTCCAAATCGCTTTTCGATCAGCGCGTACGCGGTAAAAAACTCCCCGCGAAAATAGCCAGGCAGCAAGAGCAACACGATCAGTACCCGTCCCACCAGATACCCGAACACCAGTTGCAAGAATGTCAGATTCCCGCCATAAGAAATCGCCGGCGTCCCGATGATCGTAAGTGTTGAAGTCTCCGTAGCCACAATCGAAAATGCCAGAGCCCACCAGGGCGCCGTTCGCCCACCCAGAAAATATTCCCGCGCATCCTGCGATCCCCGCCGGAACCACATCCCCAGCCCAGTGATGCCCAGAAGATAGACGACCACGATCGCTAGATCGATCGGATGAATGCGCATTGCGCTACGCGGCCCTCCGCGCCGCAGGCCATCCACTCCGTACATCGTTCAGTCCGTCGTAAGAATGACCAGGGAAGGTCTGGTACAGGCGCGCCAGCAGTCGCCAAGGTTTGTTCATCGCGCCGGATTATACGTGTCCTGGATTCTTGCGCGAGGCTATTTTTTTATAGGTCGCAACAGAAACTTGCAGCGGCCACCAAAATGCAGAATTCAGTTCCTGCCAGGTCGCGTCCCCAGTGCTCCGTCGTCCTTGAGTCCCCGGCTTCGCTTGAGACTGCTTCAATTTGATAGCCTTCATGCTGGCAAGACTCTCCCTGTCAGCTACCTGGTTGTCTGGCCTGTTTGACTACGCCAGGTCCCACGTTGCGCTATGAAGCCGAGCCCGCTTCATCGATGCGTTCCGCCGCTCATGCACTCTTCGCAACCCAATATCCGCCGTATGAACAACTCTCCCGCCGAATCGCTTATTCTTTCCCTATGCGTTTTGTCCTGGGATTCGATGGTGGCGGCACAAAGACCGAATGCGTCCTGATGGACGAATCGCGCCGGATTCTCGCGCGCTCCCGCTCCGGCCCCTCAAACCCAACGCGCATAGGGCTAGAGGCTGCGTTTCGGGCTTTGCAGGAGGCCGCAGAACAGGCGCTCACGGCATCTGGAGTTCCCGCCGCCGAGATAGCGGCGATCCAGGGGGGAATTGCGGGCATGGGCGTGCCCGAACTGAACTCGGGTCTGGCTGGTAAGCTGAAACATGCATTTCCGAATGCCGCCGTGGTTCTCGACACCGATCTCAGCGTGGCACTGGCCGCAACCCAGGAACTCCCCAGTCTGGTCGTCATCGCCGGCACCGGTTCTGCGGCCATCGGCCGCCGTTCGCCCGGCCGCTTCGCTCGCGAAGGGGGGCTCGGCCCACTGCTCGGGGATCCGGGCAGCGCTTACGACATCGGCCGAAAGGCCGCGGTGCTCGGTCTGCGCCATTTCCCTAGCCGCGAGGATTCTCCACTTGGCCGCGAAATACTCCGCGCGTTTCACTGCAACTGGCAAGAGTTGCAAAACCAGATTCGCGCGAACGCGGAGAGTGTCTTGCCAAAAATCTTTCCCATCGTCACGAAAGCCGCAAACCAAGGCGATAGGTCGGCGCAGGCGATTCTCGGTTCCGCCGCGGAAGAGCTTTTCCAGCTTGCGGCTGGCGTCATCCAATCCTTGGAATTGCAGCAACAGCCGTTCTTCCTTGCGAAGGTTGGCGGCGTATTCGGCCGCAGCCGGTTTTTCGACGATCCCTTCGACGCGTTCGTCGCCAAGATCGCCCCGAACGTTCGGATTGGTCCGTTGCCGCATCCCATTGCGGAATTTGCCGCCCTGACGGCAGTCGAATCTTTAAATGCTCGTGTGAAAAACGCTGGGTAACGAATCACTGTGGATACGATTTCTCAGGACCGCGAACGCGCGCTCATCGCCATCGGCGACGATCTCACCGTCTTGCTCTACCATCCCGATGCAGCCGTCCTGCTGGCCCTCCTCGACAATCCCGCTTTGGACGAAGCGCAGCTTTGCCTGCTTCTCGACCGCAAGGATCTCCCAACAGAAATCCTTGAAGAAGTCGCGCGCCGCAAGCATCTGCTCAGGGACTATCGCGTCAAGCGCGCCCTTGCCTTCCATCCCCGCACTCCACGCCTTCCAAGCCTTCGACTGGTCCGCGATCTTTACCTCATGGACCTCGCCCAGCTCACGCAGCTTCCCGGCACCCCCGCCGAACGAAAACGCATCGCGGAAGATCTGCTCCTCGCCCGGCTGTCGCAACTTCCCATCGGCCAGAAAGTCGCGCTCGCCCGGCGTGGACCCGCGCGCGTCGCGGGCTCGCTCCTCGCCGAAGGTCACGCGCAACTTCTTTCCGTGGTGCTCGACAATGCCTATCTCACCGAAGCGCAAGTCCTCAAGGTTCTCTCCCGCGAGACGCTGTCACTCGACGTGATCCGTGCAATTTGTCAGCATCCGAAATGGTCCTGCGTCTACAACGTCCGCCTTGCCTTGGTCCGCCATCCCGGCTCAACGCTCTCCTCCGTGCTTGCTTACCTCCCCGAACTCACTGTCTCCGACTTGGCTGAACTCGCCTCCCCAGGCATTGTCTCCGAATCTCTGCGCAAGTATTTGCAGGCCGAAATCCACCGCCGCGTCCGCAAGGGATCGGAACTGTAGGCTACGCCGAGTCTTGACGAGCTCCGGAGAGCGAACCAGGTTACGATTGCGTGGTTGTTGCTCTGTTCCACCAAGGCAGCTCGGGAACACCAGTCTCCCCATTTGGCAATGCCATCCACTGCCGGTTCCCCGAGAATAGTCTTCTGTCGCCGCCCTATTTGCGTACGATCAATTCCCCAAGCCGTTACTCCTGCTCGTAAAGAAAACCAAACGCTTCGCCGTCTTACCGCAACGTCACCATTTGGCGTATCCTTACGCCACACCAGTGCGGACGCGGCAGGGCAGCTCGATCGTCGCGTGCTGGCATCCTTGGCAGAGGGGCCTACCGGGGTCGATGAGCAACGGGGAAAAACCTCGACGGCTAGAGCGCCGCTGGGCGCCTCGCTATTCGTTTAACGCCGACCTTGAAATCGAATGGGGGTCGGCTCTCATCCGCGGCCGCACGCGCGATATCAGCTCCAACGGCATGTTTATCGAGTCTGCGGATCCGCTTTGGATAGGCGCCGGCTTCACGGCTCGTCTCGGCCTCGAAAAGCCCGTTCGGGTGGATTGTTTCGTCAAGCGCGTGGAACCGGGCCGGGGTATGGGCGTTGCCGTCAGCGTTCCCGAAGAGCAGCAACAGCGCTATCGCGAGCTTCTCTCTTCGCTGTCCTCCGATCTTCCCTGATCACGTCTTATACTGGGACTGTCAGCCGAACCAGTTGCCGTGACGCCCATGATGCGAACGCGGATTCTCTGCGCGCTCGCTCTGTGAAGGAAGTTTCTTCCCGTTCAGTTAGGGGTTGACCGTCGGGCACTCGCCAGCTATTTTGGCCGTTTCGCAGCCATCACTTGCCATGACCCGTTGCCTGGATTGCGGTTCCGAAAGAACCACCGATCAGTGCCCTTTGTGTGGTCTGACCTCGGCCGCTGCCGAAGTCATGTTTCGTCGCAGGCTCGTCTTTCGCACCGCCATTTTTCTTCTCGGTTCGCTCGCCTTCCCATACATCAGTCAAATCTATCCGCCGCTGGACCTTGATCTGATGCTCATTTTTTTCGGTCTGATTTTCTTCGGAGTGTTGTTTCTTGCCGTAATTCTCGAGCGTCGCGCCCGCGATCGCCAGGAAATCGAAATTCTCAAGCGCATCTATTCTGGATTCATCCCACTGCCGTGGATTCTGGCCGCCACGTTGTTCGTGAACGGCCGCCTTGACGCCTCAAGAAATATCGTCTACTACCCCACCGTCGTGGAAGGTCGCTTCAACATGAAAGGGATTGTCCGTGGCAGCCGCCGCTTGCTGGTGCGCTCCTGGCGTCCTGGCCAGCACATCGAGCGCCTGGCCATCGACGTGGATGATTTCGATCGCTTTCACGATGGCGACTTCGTGGAAGTAGCCGTAGAACCCGGCGCCCTGGGCATTCCCTGGTACTACGGCGTATACCGCCGCTGACTTTGTTTTTTATCTGATTGCTTCTTTGACGCATGGCTCCTAGTAAGCCGGTTTTCCGTTAATCAGCAGCGGCAACTGGATGTCTAAAAAATTCCCTGTCTTTCCAAACCGAAACTTCACCCGCCGCATCGGCCCCACATCCCGCGTTTTCCACTCCGATGTCTCAATCGGCTCGGACGGCAAATCCGACGGCGACCATTCCACATCGTCTCCCTGCATTTTCAACTTGTCCGGATCGAGCTCGTAAACTTCCTGCTCCAGTGTGTTCACCAGTAAATATCGCCGCCACAACCGCAGCAGCACCACGCCCTTTTTTTCCCCGTGGTACATGTTCCACGAAGCCGGGGCATCATCGTTGTATCGCACAATCGCAAACTGCACCGGTTTCCACACCACCTTCTCGCCCGCCCCGGCGGCGCCCGCAGGGATCACAGCTGCAAGCAGCAGCATGGCAAACCATCGCGTCTGTCGAGTCATCGCGCTCAAATCCTATCAGCCTCTTCGTACCTTCAACGATTGTACTCTTCCACTCTCCCATTAGGGTTCTCCGGACACACTGGCCCGGGAGGTTCTATTTTCTCGAATCGTTTTTGCTGTCAGCCTTGCCCGAATCGCACCTTCAGTGTGCTTCTTTTTTGACCGCGCCTGCCTTTGCTCGGCATCCGAAATCCCTGGTACGCCAGTTGTCCGGTGATATTCATTGGCCACCAGAGCTGCGCGGTGTGATGCTTGTTCGTGTAGGAACGATTGGTTCGCTGTATTCACCTCAATGCCGCGTTCTGATCGACAGTTCCGTTCGACAGCATCAATGCGTCTCTGAGAGGTCTTGGCCAGTCCTCGCGTCAGCCAGAAGACTTTTTTCGCCAAGCGGTTATGGTCGTGCCTGAAATCGGAGTTCTTACACAGACTCTCTAGGCTAGAATGACGGCGCCTGAAGTGCTGGTTGGCCAGCTTACGGAGGTTGTCGAAATGGGGGTTAGAGCTCCGCTACCGGAGTTGCTGGAGTTTTTGTCCGTGTACGACGACAAGATCGTTGCGCTGGCTGTGGCGGTGCGGCGATTCGTGCTGACCGAAACGCCGCGTGCGACAGAGACGATTTACGACGCCTATAACGCCGTGGCGATGGGTTATTCGTTTACGGGCCGACTGAAGGAAAGCTTTTGCCACATCGCGGTCTACAGTAAGCACGTGAATTTGGGGTTCAACCGGGGTGTGGATCTGGCGGACCCTCGTGGAATTCTACAAGGGAACGGGAAGCAGGTCCGCCACGTCACAATCCGTGAAACGGGCGATTTGAAGAACTCTTACCTGACGCGTTTGCTGCGTGCGGCAGTTCAGAACGCAAGAGAGCTTTGCAGATCGAACAACGTCCCGGAGATAGCCCCGCACAGCGTCGTGAAAGCGATTTATGCGAAAAGGCGGCGGCCGGTTCGAAAGTCGTGAAACATCGCCGCGAATCAACGCAGCGGTGCGCCCATTGTCTGTCAGCGAGCACTTCGGCGGAGAGTGAATCGCTGGTCTGCTTTGAGGCCGTAGCGCTCATTGCTCCCAGCGAAGAGCAAGACTCCCAGTGCACACAAGAACTTCATTCCATCTCTCCCATGACGGAAATTGCTTCCTGCGAATCGCTATCGAAGGTTCCCGATGGAGATGGTTGTAGCCGTGTTTTCCACGGAACTACAGGCAGAATCAATCGCCTAGAGTAGCCGCGACGGCTGGCACTGGGTCGTTGGCGGGGCCGGCCGGTTCAGGCGCAGGCTGCGCGCGCGCAGGCAAAGGGGTGTCGGCCCCCAGCTCAACGGGAGCATTGATCTTGGCTTGACGCTCCTGCTTGGCTTCGCTCTTAGAGAAGAGTTTGGCAGTCAGCAGCATGGCGGTGAATGTGACCGCCAGCAATTCGACTTGCCGCGCGCCGGTGAGCATCGCCGCGTTGCCGAGAAGCGTTAGCCCCGCAAAACAAAACAGCAGGTGGACGCAGAACACCTGGAGGGACGACTGTCCCATCAATACCAGGGGACGGATTGCAAGCGGTTTGCTGAGGTACGACTGCGCCACGACCAGCAGTGCCCCGACGGCCACGAAATTCAGCAGCCGCAAGGGTCCCAGGTGCCACTTGTCGAACAGGAACTCGTAACGGCCGAGCTCCACGCCATGCTCCAGCACGCGGCGCAACACGAACAGAGGACAAGTAATCAGCAGCGCAGGAATGGCGGCACGCCGTGCCCATTTCTCGACGGGTAGATCGCCTTGGCCCCAGCGCACGCCCAGCCAAATCCCCGTGATCCACAGGAATTGCCACGCCCAGAGATCGAAAGAACCCATCTCATTCAGCGGGATGTGCGTCGGAACGACCTTGCTCATGAAGGCGTGCTCGGATTGGCGAAAACCAAATTGCGCACACATCCAGACGACCAGGGCCGACACCAAAATGGGCTTCCAGCCGATGCGGCGCGTCAACAAAAGCGCCGCGGAGGTGAAAACCAAAAAAATGATGTACATCGGGAGGATGTCCAGCAGAGGAGGTCGATAAATGAGCAGAGCGGCTTCGGAGATGGATTGTTTGGCCCCGGCGATGAAATAGAAATCGAGGAGATTGTGCAGACTAGGCCGGTTGCCGCGGGAAGCGATAGGTACCGCGACCAGGAAGGTGAAGGCGAGCAGGAGAGCGTGATAGCCGTAAAGGCGCAAGGTCCGCGACCACAGCTTCAGGGTCATGGGACGGTAGCCGTCGTGCTGCGCCATGCGGTAATAGATGCGGCCGGTAAACAGAGCCGAAAGGAAGATGAAACCTTCCGCAGCGGAAACGAAGCCGAACGGCTGATTTACGTAGGCGCTGGCCGCGGTCGGAAGGTGGGACAGGGTGATCCAGACCAGCATCAGCCCGCGCAGTGCGTCGAGTTCAAGGCGGCGTCCCATCTTAATTAGATACGAGGAATGAGGGAGTGGTTTCAGAACGTGGCGAAAAGACCTTGTGTTGAGGACAGGAATGCAGGGACGTAGGGCCACGACAGGCAGGAGGAGGAGTACAAGAAGGGGAATTTCGAAGGGATGTTCGACCGGTGAGTGCGTTAACAGTAGGAAACTTCGAGATTCGCCTGGAACTGCTGCTGAATCTTAGCTTACGAGCCTGAGCCGGAGCCCGAAGTCTTGGGAGGAGGTGGTGCACCGCCTCCGGTACCTCCAGCGCCACCGCCGCTTCCACCGGAGCCGCCGCCACTACCTCCGCTTCCGCCCGAGCCGCCACTCCCACCGGTTCCACCGCTTCCGCTGCCACTACCACCGCTGCCTTGGCCGCCCCCGCTACCACCGGAGCCGCTGCCGCCGGTACTACCGCCGCCACCACTTCCGCTGCCACTACCGGAACCACCTGAGGGTGCGCCCATGACACTATTCGTAGCCGCGCCGAAAGTATGGCCCGTGGACCCGCTGAACACGTAGAGAACGGCAACAATCACCATGGCGATCCCAACAATCAGGAGGGCATACTCCGCCGCATCTTGTCCGGATTGCTGGTGCCAGAGTCGCTTGAAGGTCTTGCGCATGACAAACACCTTGAGTTTGCGGGGACTACACCAGGATTGCGATTCCGTTTAACAACCTAGTCTAGCGCGTTCTGGCGAGCGGCACAAGATGGAGTGCGGTGGAGCGGTGGAGTGCGGTGGAGGTGCGGTTGGGCACACAGGGTAGCGGGGGCGAGAGACAGGGGTGGGTTGGCATCGGGATTGCGAATCGAGCTGGTTTTTGCCACGACTGGGCGCCCCGGTTGCGCATTGCGGTATTAGTCGTGCCGCAAGGCGATCATGGGATCGACGGTCATAGCGCGCCGCGCGGGGATGCAGCAAGCGGCTAGGGCGACCAGGGTGAGTGAGACGGCCACGGCAGCGAAGGTGAGCGGATCGTTAGCGCGGATCCCGAACAATAGGCTGCTGATGAAACGCGTGAGTACGAATGAGGTAGCGAGGCCGATGGCCACGCCGGCGAGCGTGAGTTTCAATCCGTGGGAGATCACCAGTCGGAGGATGCCGTTCGGCGCGGCGCCGAGTGCCATGCGGATGCCGATCTCTCGAGTTTGCTGGGAGACAAGGTAGGACATTACGCCGTAAACGCCGACCAGGGCGAGGATAAAGCCGAGTCCGCCGAAGATACCCAGGAGCATGCTCTGCGATTTGGGTATGGCGTTGTGTTCGGCCATCTCCGCATCGATGGTTTTGATGGAGGTGACGGGCCGGTCCTTGTCGATGGCCCAAATACGATCTTGAATCACCGCTGCGATGGGCAGGGGATCGGGTTTGGTGCGGACGACGATAAAGACTCCCTGCGCGACGCTGGTTTGCGAGAACAACGGCAAATAAATCTCGGGCTTGGTCGTGGGTTGACCATCGGAATCAAGGTCCCGCACGTTTGCGGTAACGCCAACAATCTCGCCCCACAAGAACGAATTACTCTTATTGTCTGCGGTAATGCGCTTGCCAAGCACATCGAGGGAGCCGAAGACCTTGCGAGCAAAGGCTTCGTTCACAATATATACGGATGGCTTATCGCCGGTGTCGGACTTGGCAAAGTCGCGGCCAGCAAGGAAGCGGATGCCGAAGGTGCGAAAGAAATCCGGCGCGACGCGGTTCACCCGGACCATCTGGCGTCCGGACTTTGCGTCTTTCGCGGATTCCTCCGTTGCGAAGACCGTTTCCGCCACGAGATCGCCCATGGGAAAGAGGAAACCGGCCGACGCAGATTCCACGCCGGGAATGGCCCGGGAACTGTCGAGCACTTGCTGAACGAAGTCGGTTGCCTGCTCGGCTTTGGCAAAACGAAAGGCGGGAAAGTCGATACGCATGGTGACGAGGTGATCGGGACGAAAACCGGGATCGAGGCTGAGGATGCGTGCAAGACCTCGCAAGGCGAGAGTCGCGCCGATCACGAGAGTTATCGCCAGCGCGATTTCTCCCACAACCAATAGCTGGCGCAGCATGTTGTGACCGACACCGGCGTTGCCTGCGGCGGTGCTCTCTTTGATGGCTCTGCCCACATCCGGTCGCGAACTCAGCAGCGCTGGAGCGAGGCCGGAGAGCAACGCGGCCAGCAACGACACGCCTAAGGTGAAATACCCGACACCGCTTTCGACGCCGATGCTCTGCAACCTTGGGGTGTCAGATGGGAGCAAAGCAAGCAGGCCGTGAGTGGTCCACATGGCGATGAGGAAGGCGCAGCCGCCGCCGATTAAGGCGACGAGGAGGCTTTCGACGAGTTGTTGACGTAGGAGTGCGCCGCGAGTGGCTCCGATGGCGGAGCGAATGGCGAATTCACGACGACGTGCCCAGCCGCGGGAGAGGAAAAGATTGCTGACGTTGGCACAGGCGATCAGCAGGACAAATCCAACGGCGCCGAAAAGAACGAGCCACGGAGTGGCGGCGTCGCCGAGCAGGTTCGATTTGAGAGACTCGGCGTGGAGGCTCCAGCCTTTGTCGGCGTCAGGATAGGAGGCGGCGAGGTGAGCGGAGATGGTGTCGAGCTCTGCCTGGGCTTGTTCAGCGCTGGTGTGCGGCTTCAGCATCGCGAGGACTGAGAGATAGTGATTTTCGCGGGCGGTGCGTTGTTGCTCGGTGGGAACGAAGGGAGTCCAAACGTCATCGGCGGTAGGGAAATCCAGCTTCGGCAGTTCGGGCATGACACCGATGACGGTTTGCGACTGACCATCGAGGAGCAGGGACTTGCCCACCGCAGCGGGGTCGCCGCCGAATCGTTCGCGCCACAAGCGATACCCGAGGATCACCACGTGCGTGCCCGGTTGCATGTCCGAGCCAGTGAATCCGCGCCCGTAGAGCGGCTTGATGCCGAGAAGCGGGAAGAAATCTTCACTGACCTCGCTGCCTTCGACGCGATCGGGTTTACCACTGGCGACGAGTTCCTTCGAGGACGATTGGTAGGGCGAGATGGTGAGAAGTGTGGTCGAGGTTGCGCGGATGTCATTGATGTCCGGCAAAGACACGCCGAGATGCGTGAAGTCGAACAAGGTGCTGCGGGCGCAGATGTCGAGGAGGCGGGGGGCGTTGGGGAAGGGCAGCGGGCGGAGGATGACGGCGTCAACCACGGAGAAGATGGCGGTGTTGGCACCGATGCCGAGTGCGAGGGTGAGAATGGCGACAGTCGTGAAGCCGGGATTTTTGCCCAGGGTGCGGGCGGCGAAGCGGAAGTCCCGGGCGAGATTGTCTAGCCAGGTCCATGACCATTGGTCGCGGGTGACGGTCTGGATTAGCGCGACATTGCCCAATTCGCGCCGAGCGGCGTAGGCAGCCTCGTCGGGCGAGGCGCCACGATTAATGCGGTCTTGCGCGGACATTTCTAGATGCGCGCGGAGTTCTTCGTTGAGTTGGGCTTGAGGCTGTTTGCGAAGCCACAGAAATTTCATCGTTCGTGCTCCGTGCAAATGACGGGCCGAGCAAGCCTCGCCCGTACAAAGGTTGGACCGAGATCACTCATAGCGGAGGGCCACCAGCGGATCCACGCGCATGGCGCGGCGGGCTGGGATGCAACAGGCGGCTAATGCTACGACGGTGAACAGCGCGGCTACGGCTGCGAAGTCGAGTGCGTCGGTGGCGCTTACGCCGTAGAGCAGCGTGCCCAGGAAGCGCGTTAGCGCGAAGGCGGCGAGCAGGCCAACGAGAATAGCCGTGAGCGTCAGCGACAGACCTTCGTTCACTACGAGTTTAAGGACATCACGGCGTTGGGCGCCCAAGGCCATGCGGATGCCGATCTCGCGGGTGCGTTGGCCGACAAAGAAGGAAATGACGCCGTAGATTCCGATGATTCCGAGGATGAGCGCGAGCGTCGCGAAGGCGCCGAACAGCGACGTGATCGATCGCGGCGCGGAGGTGGCGTCGTTCAGAATCGCGGGCATGGACTTCACTTCGCTGATAGGGGCTTCGGGATTCAGCGCGGAGGCCAGTCCGCGAAGAGATTGTTCGAGCTGCGGTGCGTTGGAGGCGGAGCGAATCACAAGCGTCATTTCGGCCGGGACGCTTCCGTTTTCGAGTGTGGCCCCAGGGCCGTAAGGAACGTAGACGAGACCGTCCATGAAGTCGGGTGTGTTTTGGCGAAGATTGTAGCCGCGGACGTCGGAAGCGACGCCTACGATGGTGCACCAGTCGTTTTGTCCAACAAAGCGCAGGTGTTTTCCGACGGCGTCCTGACCGGGCCAGAAGCGGCGCGCGGTTTCGGAGCTGACAATGGCGGTCCGCGGATTACCGGTGGAGTCGGCTTCGGTGAATTCGCGTCCCCGCAGAACGGAGATTCGCATGGTGCTGAAATAACCGGGGGAGACGGCGTTGAGCCAGAACAGCGGCGCGGGCTTGTCGTTGGCGGGCAGGTAGCCTTCTACATCGGCAGAACGCTTGGTCACTCTCCCGTCGAGTGGAAGCGTGCTGACCAGTCCGGCCTCGCGGATGCCGGGGAGAGCGCGAACTCCGCCTAGAAGATCGTGATAGAAAGAAAAACAACGACCGGGTTCACTGCAGAACGATTGGTTGGGGGTGACGCGCACGGTCAAGACATTTTCGGAGCGAAAGCCGGGGTTGACGTGGGACAGGGCGTAGAGGCTGCGAATCAACAAGCCGGCGCCACTGACAAGCAGCACCGCGAGCGCTAGTTCGGCGATAACCAGGATGCTGCGCATGCGGCGGCTGGCGGTAAGGGTGGCGCCCCGGCCGCCAGCTTTGAGCGATTCGGTGAGCTCGGCGCGCGAAGATTGAAAGGCCGGTGCGATGCCGGAGACGATCCCGGTGAAAATTACCAGCACGGCGGTGAACAGGAGAACGCGCCAGTCGATGGCCACCTCGATGAGGCGCGGCGTGTCTGCGGGCAGCGCGGACTTGAGCAGCGACAAGCCGACTCCCGCGAAGAACAGGCCGAGTACTCCGCCGATCGCGGCCAGGAGCACCGTCTCGGTGATCAGCTGACGTACGATGCGATGCCGCGCGGCTCCCATCGAGGCGCGAATGGCGATTTCTTTTTCGCGGACCGACGCGCGCGAGAGCGTGAGGTTGGCGACGTTCGCGCAGGCGATCAGCAGAACGAGGGCGACGGCTGCCAGCAGGATCAGCAGGCGCGTGCGCACGTCGCTCGCGAGGCCGGCCTGCAGCGACACGGCGGAAACACTGGCGTTCCAACTCGTCGGCATGGGCCAGGGAAACAGTGGCGGGAGTTGCGATTGCAGCAAGCGGATTTCGGTGTCGGCTTTTCGCGTAGTCGCGCCCGGGCGCAAGCGGCCGATCACCGGCATGAAGTCCCCGGCCCAATACGTGGAGGTGTTGCGCGAATCCATGTCCAGTGGAATCCAGACCTCGGATTGCGCCGATGGGAAACGGAAATCGCGCGGCATCACACCGACGATCTGGCGCGCAACGCCTTCGAGGTTGATCGGCTGGCCGACGATGTGGGGGTCGGAGGCAAACCGCTGCTGCCAGAGTGATTGGCTCAGAATCACGAAGCTGTTTTGGCCGGCGAGGTCTTCGCCGGAGTTGAAGGTTCTTCCGATCGCTGCGTTCGCACCGAGGACCGAAAATAGCTCAGCGGAAACCAGGGTGCCGTTCAGCCGGATGGGATCTCCGAGACCCGTGAGATTGAACTGGTACCCTTCGGCATAGCCGGCCAAATCCATGGTGCGGGATTGTGCGCGAAGGGCGATGAGGGCGCCTTTGGGATAGGTGCCCGTTACGCTGATAAGCTGTTCCGGATGCGGATAGGGCAGCGGACGGAGGAGGACGCCGTTTACCAGACTGAAGATCGCGGTGTTTGCGCCGATGCCGAGAGCCAGGGTGAGAACCGCGATAAAGGTGAACCCCGAGTTGCGGCGCAACAGGCGCGCGCCGTGTCGCAAATCCTGCAGCAGATCTTCGAGCCACGTCCACGCCCACTGATCGCGGGTGACATGTTCAATGAGGGCGACGTTGCCGAATTCGCGGCGGGCAGCGCGAGCGGCTTGCGCCGGGGATTCGCCGCGGTCGACGCGATCGCGTTTGGCCATTTCCAGATGGCTGGCGATTTCTCTCTCCAGCAGCTGTTGCTTCTTGCTGGGCCAGAAAGGGAGTTTCATGCTTCGCTCTCCTTCTTCGCAGGTTCCAGGACGCCGGCGATGGCGTCGGAGAGCTGCGCCCAGCGGGAGCGTTCGGACCGCAGACGCTTGTTGCCCGCGGCTGTGAGGCGATAGACGCGGACGCGCTGTTTGTTGTCCGAGAGCTTCCAGTCGGCGGCGATCCATTTCTGACGCTCGAGACGGTGCAATGCCGGATAGAGCGAGCCGGTGTCCACCTGCAGAATGTCTCCGGAATTCAGACGAATGGCCTGGCTGATGCTATAACCGTGCTGGGGACCCCATCGCAGTGTTTGCAGGATCAAGAGGTCGAGTGTGCCTTGCAAAAGCTCAATGCGATTCTGGTAGCGGTTCGCCAAGGCGATCCTTCCTTCTCTCCGCCGCGGAAGCAGCCAGGAGGTAGAGAGCCTACATCCCCGCATGTAGGACGTCTACACCCCTCGAAAGGTCAGCATGCTGCCTGCCGATTTTTTGAAGGAACACAACCGATTGCGGCGAAAGGGGTTAGGGCCGTGACTGCGGCCAGCCGCGAGGGCGTAGATGACCGCTTTTGGGACCCGATGCCGCAGAACCGGACAGGAGCGCGAAACGGTCTGCACTGTGCAGCGAAACTGCTTCTGGACTTGGCGTCAACCTTTGGGGGAACCTGTGGCGTGCTCCCAGGGAAAACAACAGCATGAAATTGGGTTTGCGAAAGGCTGCAACCTCTCTGTTGTTGGTGGTCGTGCTGGCCGCTGGAGCGCGCCTGGCGTTCGCTTGGGATCAGGCGCGAAAAATTCCCGGCCTGGCCCTAGCTACCGCGCCGTTCGAACAGGAAACGGGAAGCATCGCAAAGTCCGTGGCCATCGGAAATGGGTTCAGCAACCCCTTTGGTCGAGCGACGGGGCCGACCGCCTGGTTAACACCAGTGTATCCACTGCTGGTCGTTGCGGCGTTCAAGATTTTTGGCGTTTTCACAGTGCAGTCGTTTTTCTTCCTGGTCTTTCTCAACATCGTTTTCTCCTCGGCTGTGTGCGTCCCGATCTTCCATGCCGGGAAACGAATCGCGGGCGTTGGCGTCGCGAGCGGAGCGGCGTGGTTGTGGGCGGTGTTTCCCAACGCGATCATGACGCCATTCGAATGGATCTGGGATACCTCGCTGGCGGCGTTGCTGGCTGCGACGTTGCTCTGGGCGACATTGGAGTTGGCCGAATCGAAATGCCTGCGCGACTACTGCGGCTACGGTTTGCTTTGGGGCTTCGCCCTGATGACCAATCCATCGCTGGGTTCGCTGCTGCCGTTCCTGTTGGGTTGGGCGGCATACCGCGGGTGGTGGCGCAATGATTCACGGCCCAAAGACCGGGGATGGATCACAAGACCCGCGCTTGCGCTGGGCCTCGCCGTCCTGTGCTGTGTGCCGTGGACCATCCGCAACTACGCGGTGTTTCACCGCTTGGTGCCGTTGCGCTCGAATTTCCCCCTCGAGCTCTACATCGGAAACAACGAGAACTATGACGACAAGCACGCGCATTTTCCCGGCCCGATCACCAAGGATCGCGAAACCTTACGTTATTTCCGCATGGGTGAAACCGCATTCATGGACGAAGAAATGCGCAAAGCCAAAAAATTCATCGTGACGCATCCACGGATGGAAATGATTTTGTTTGGCGATCGATTCGTGGCCTTTTGGGGCGGAGTCGCGTATCCGATCGACGTATTTCTCGCTACCGATTCCTGGCTGGTCCGCGGTGCGCTTCTGTGGGCCACATTTTCCGGACTCGGGGCATTCTTCGGTATCGTTGTGCTGGTCTGGCGGCGCAGCGTCTACGCGTTTCCTCTGGCCGCGTACCCGGTCATTTTTCCGTTCTTGTATTACATTACGCACACTTCGCTTCGGTATCGCCATCCCATCGATCCCGTCGTGCTGCTGCTCACGGCAATCGCCGCCGGCGGTCTGTTTCAAAGCGTGCTGCAAAAGCGCCCATCCAAGGAACCCAATGCCGTTGCGGACGCTGGCGCCGTTTGAGCTCCGACCCACACACCGTCGTACTTCTGCCGAAGTGATCCGAGGTCCCGAACATCCGGCGTCGGTCTTCGATCTACCCGCTACGCCGGAAATCCAGTCCGCCGGGTATAATGCCCACCCATGATTGCATCCGCAGCCCTTTCCAAGCGCGCGCTCAGCATGTTCGGTCGCGTGTTCCCACGCTGCGGCATGATTTCGCAAGCGGTTGCCTACAATTTGTTCCTCGCCTTTTTCCCCACACTGCTGATCGCGGTCGGATTCGCAACCAGCCCGATTGGCGATCGTACCAATCTCTTCGATTTGATCACCGACCTCACACGCCTTCTGCCCCCGGGCAGCCAGCAAATCGTTTCCGAATTTCTGGTTAGACGGGGCCCGGAAGCCTGGAAGTGGGCGCTGGTAGGGTGGGCCGGCACGTTACTTGCTGGCACGCAAGTGATGCGGCTGTTGATGGAGGGCATCCAGGCCATCTACGGAGACCGCGGACGGCCGAGCTACCTGCAACGCCAGTTGCGCAGCCTGGTGCTCCTGCTGGTGACGATCGCTCCGTTGCTGGTCGCTGCAATTCTCGGCGTTTTCGGCAGGCCATTGCGCCACTGGGTGGCGCAGGAGTTGGGCAAGAACAGCTCCATTCAAACGATGTGGGGAATCTTTTTTCACGGCACGGCGATTTTCCTGGCCATGGTAGCATTGACCGTCATTTACCGTGTTGCCCGCCCCAAGGAATCAAGCTTGGCCAACGTGCTGCCCGGCGCGATGGTTGCGACGCTGCTTTGGTGGGTTTCCGACATAGGCTTTGGGTTTTATGTCCGCAAGGTGCCGTACAACGTGGTGTATGGCGGCTTGGCTGCGGTCATCGGTTTGCTTATCTGGATGCAACTCTCCGCCGTGATCATTTTTCTTGGAGCGGCCTGGAACGCGGAGTGCGCTGACGCCCACCGGAAACAAGCGCGAGCACTGGGTTGACAAACTTGTTCGCGTCGAATGTTACTCCGGCTATAAAGCCGACAAGCGCCCGGTACACGTTTTGCTCGACGGCGAAAGGGTCGACGTTACGGCCCTCGAGCGCCGCTGGTACTCGCAGACTACACCTATTTTCGTGTGCTCCTCAGCAACGGACAGCGCTACGTCCTGCGTCGCCAGGAGGCGCAGGACGTCTGGTCGCTCGAAACCTCCCGCGCAAAACCACTGAGGGCACAGTAAGTTACGTGCATCCGCCCGACCAGAGGCGTGACGCCTAGGAGCTGAGGTATCGTTGACACAAAAATAAATAGCGGCGTATAGTCACTCTACTGATCCGGGTCGAGTGGTTCCCTTGCTCTCTGTTGCCATGCCGAGGGCCAAAGCAAAAGCAAGAAAGGAACGCATGGGGCGTTCTGTGGAAATTCGATTCGATCGGCGCGCGATCGGGCTTCTCGTCACGCTCGGGCTGATGGTTTTCGCGGCGTCGCTCCGGGCTCAAACATCCCCCGCTCCAGGCTCCGCGCCCAAAACAGATGCCGCCCCAGCCCCGTCGGCGGCGCAGTCGAGCCCCACAGTTCCGTCCACCCCGGCAGCCAACGCCAGCGGAAGCAATCTGAGCAGCGCGGAAGTAGCCAGCCACGACACTTCCCCCACATTCAAGGTTCGCGTGAACCTCGTGCTGGTGCGCGTCGTGGTGCGCGATCAACAAGGCAATGTCATCACCAACCTGAAAAAAGAGGACTTTCAGCTCCAGGACAATCGCAAGCCGCAGACCATCTCGACGTTTAGCGTGGAAACTCCGGAATCCCACGCCATTGTGACGGCAAGCCCGGCAACGGTAACGCAAGCGGAAGAACCTTCGTCCGAGGCGCCCGAGGCCGCCGCCACCCTACCTCAGCGTTTTGTCTCCGTGGTTTTCGATGACACCAACATGCAGACGCAAGACACGCTTTCGGTTCGCGCCGCTGCGTCGCACCTATTCAGCTCCATGGCGCCCTCTGATCGCGTCGGCATCTACACCACTTCCGGTCAATTCAGCCTGGAGTTCACTTCCGATCGCGCCCAGCTTCACGAATCGTTGCTGCACATCGAGCCGCATCCTCTGGCGACGGCACCGGGCGTGCACGAATGTCCGGAGGTCAGTTATTTTCAAGCAGATCGGATCGTAAATTATAGCGACACGCAGGCGCTTGCCATCGCGACGCAGGACGCGATTGCGTGCAGTGGGGGCTCAATACCCGCGTCGGCGGCACAGGCTCTGGCCCAGACCGCGGCCGAGCACACGGCGAGTATCGGAGATTCGCAAACCGAGTACGTTTATCGTCATCTGGAAGATACCTTGCGCCGTCTTTCCGCCATGCCCGGGCAGCGCGTGATGGTGTTCGTCTCGCCGGGTTTTATCGTTACGACCAACACGCGGGAAGGCGGCGACTTCATCGATCGCGCCAATCGCGCCAACGTCGTAATCAATGTTATCGACGCGCGCGGTCTGTATACACCGGACATGGGCGACATCTCCCAGCCGACCCAAGGAAGCCCTCTGACCATGGGTCTGCGATCCGCGTATCTCACCGAAGCCCAGTTCGCACAATCTGATATTCTCGCGCAGTTTGCCGATGGTACCGGCGGCACTTACTTTCACAATCGCAACGACCTGGACCGAGGCCTGCGCAATGCGATTGTCGCTCCGCCGCTTTCTTATCTGATCGGTTTTTCGCCGCAGAACCTCAAAGTCGATGGCCACTATCACGTCCTCAAGGTTTCACTGGCGGGCAAGCAAAAGTTCGTCATTCAGGCGCGTCACGGCTACTACGCGCCAAGGATCGTCAAAGACCCCGTCGAGGCCGCCAAGGAAGAAATTCAGGAAGCGATTTTTTCGCAGGAAGAGATCCGCGACGTGCCCATCGACTTGCAGACGCAATTTTTCAAAACCGATCAGACGCAGGCGCGCCTGGCGGTGCTCACCCACGTGGACGTCAAAGGGATTCATTTCCGCAAAGTGGAAGGGCGCAGCCGGGACGACCTTACCTTTGCCACGGCGATCTTCGACGAAAACGGCAATTTCGTTACCGGCGGCGAGAAAGTTGTAGAGATGCGCCTGCTGGACCCCACTTTGGACCGCCTGAACCACGCCGGCTTCACCGTGAAATCGAGCTTTGAAGTGAAGCCTGGCACGTACCTGGTGCGTATGGTCGTGCGCGACGCCGAAGGATCGCAGATGGCTGCGCGTAATGGGGCGGTCGTGATTCCGTACTAGTTTTGGTTTTCGCTGTTGGGGAGCACACATGAACATTTTCGCGAACGGGCGGCAACGCCGACTTGTGGGCACGCTCGCGGCCGCGGTCGTTCTCATCGCGCCCGCCGGACTCCGCGCGCAACAAACGCCCGCGCCGGAGCAAGCCCCTGCCGCTTCCGCTGCGGCGGAGCAGCCGGGACCGGTCATCCGTAAAGAGTCGAAACTCGTTCTTGTCGATGCCGTCGTCACGGATAAAAAAGGCAGTTACGTTCATGACCTGACCCAGAAGGATTTCAAAGTCTTCGAAGACAACAAAGAACAGCAGGTAGCCAGCTTTTCGATCGGCTCTGACGCCGCCCTACAAGCCAACAACGGACAAAGGCACTACCTGGTTTTGTTTTTCGACAATTCCTCGATGGCGGCCCCCGACCAGATCCAGGCTCGCGGCGCCGCCGCGAAATTCGTGGATGCCAACGCCGGGCCGGACCGCGTCATGGCGGTGGCTGAGTTTGGCGGCGTACTGCGCATCGCGCAGAACTTCACGGCGAATCCAGATGTGCTGCGCGCTGCCATCAGCGGCGTGAAAACCGCCTTCGTGGCGTCGAATGTCTCGCCCGACCCGTCCGGTCTGGGTGGGGGATCTTTGCCCGGATTTTCGGCCAGCAACGCCGAAGCGGAATATGGCGCGCGCAGCATGCTGCTCGCGGTTCGCAGCCTGGCGAAGAATCTGCGCTCCGTCCCTGGCCGCAAGACAATGGTGCTTTTTTCCGCGGGATTCGTGCTCAGTCCGGAAACGCAATCCGAGCTTACCGCCACGATCGATGCGTGCAACAAAGCGAATGTGGCGATCTACTCGCTCGACGTGCGCGGTTTGGTCGCCCCCACGCCTGGCGGGGGCAGCGCGCGCAATCACCTGTCGAAGGGTCATCTTCCCGACGGTTCGCAGCGCAGTTCGACGGGGACGCGTGTGGTGCTCGCTTCGTATTCCCCGAGCCCTGCGCCCGAACCTCAGCATCCCGGCGGCGGAGGCGGAACGGGCGGCACTGGTGGAACCGGCGGAACCGGCGGAGGCGGACATACCGGCGGGGGCACCGGGACCGGAGGAACTGGAACCGCGGGCGGTGGCAAAGGCGGAACCGGCACCACGGGCACACCGGGCACGGGCACCACGGGAAAAGGCGGCGGCTCCTCAACGCCGACGTATTTCAATCCCTACAACAACAATCCCAACAATCCTTACAACCAATCACGCAGCATCGTGCCCCCGTTCCCGGATTCCGTCAGCACCAATCAGCAGGTTCTTGCCGCTTTGGCGGACGGCACTGGCGGCTTCACGATTTTCAATACCAACGACCTGCTGGGTGGCTTGGAGCGCATTGGAAAAGAGCAGAAGGAGTTTTACATTCTCGGCTACGTGCCGGGCGATTCGCCCGAAGGCAGTTGCCACACGTTGAAAGTAAAAATGAATCGCAGTGGCCTCAACGTCCGCTCGCGCAGCGGCTTTTGCAACGTGCGCTCGGAGAACCCGCTGGAAGGCAAACCCGTTGAGAAACAACTGGAGTCGCACGCCGCGGGCGCGCAAACCGGGTCGATTCACGGCGCCATCGAAGCGCCCTACTTCTACACGGCACCCAACGTGGCGCGCGTGAATCTGGCGATGGAAATTCCTTCCGACTCGCTGAAATTCGACAAGGAAAAAGGCGGGAAACATCACGCCACCGTCAACGTGCTCGGAATAGCCTACCGGTCCGACGGCACGGTGGGCGCGCGTTTCAGCGATACCGTCAATCTCGATCTCGAAAAAGACGAGTACAAGACCTTCACGCAGACGCCCTACCGCTATCAAAATCAGTTTGATGCCGTGCCGGGAACCTACAAGCTCACAGTCGTCTTGAGCGGGGGAGGCGAGTCGTTCGGCAAATTTGAGTCGCCGCTGCAAATCGATGCCTACGATGGCAAAAGCATGAGTCTGGGCGGCGTGGCCCTGACGAATTCCGCGACGCGCGTCTCGGACATTCCGACCGGTCTCGATTCCGTATTGCTGGAAGATCACACGCCGCTGGTAGTGCAGGGGATGGAGGTGGTTCCATCCGCCACCAATCGCTTCAAGCGCAGCGACAACGTGATCCTGTACACGGAGATTTACGATCCGCTGCTCGCGTCAGACAAGCCGCCGAAAGTGGCTTTTGGATACCACCTGCTGGACCGCGCAACCAACAAGGAAGTGCTCTTCACCGGCGCGATCAACGCCGATAGTTTCATTCAGAAAGGCAATCCGGTGATTCCCACGGGCATGCTGATCAAAGTCAAAGATTTGCCTCCCGGACGCTATCGAGTGGTCGTGCAGGCCGTCGACAGCGCCAAGAACAACGCCCCCAATCGCAGCGCGGATTTCGACGTCACGGATTAACCTCGTGGCTGCGGCTCTAGGATCGGAACGCTTCTCAGGTGTTCGATAAGCGAGTGTTCCTGGACTATCGGGCCCCGGACTCCGCCAGCAAACTCCGTAACACAAACCAACAATTTGCGGGGCGTTCCGACAAGCGGCGCATGAAATACGGACACCAATCCGTGCCGAATGGCACGTACACCTGCAGGATGTTGCCGGAGGCGTGAACCTGCTGTTGCAGGTCGCGGCGGATGCCGTAAATCATCTGGAGCTCATATTTATCCTTGGGCAGGTTGAGGCGCGAAGCTTCGGCTTGCGCGTGCGCAACCATCATGGGGTCGTGCGAAGCGATGGCCGGGAAGAACGTTCCCTTGGTCGCGCCCTCGAGCAACATCGTTGTGAGGAACTTGTAGTTCGCGTCTACGGCAGGCTTTCCCTGCAGCGCGATTGTTTTTGGTTCCCGGTATGCGCCTTTGACCAGGCGGATCTTGGGCCTTAGCGGCGCGAGCCGGCGCAAGTCTTTTTCCGTGCGGTGCAGATAGGCTTGTACCGCCAGGCCGGCGTTGCCTGTCTGCCGCTGCGCGCTCTCGAAAATATCCAGCGTCGCGTCGGTATATGCACTGCCTTCCATGTCCATCTCGATGCTGCGGCCCAGCGCGGCGGCGCGCTTCGCGATCGACAGCGCCAGCGCCGCGCACAGATCTTTGCTGAGATCGAGCCCCAGCTGCGTGAGCTTGATGGAAATGTTTCCGGTGAGATTCTTCGCATGCAGCTCTTCGACCATCTGGATATACCCGGCGCAAACGTCGCGGGCCGCCGCTTCGGTCGAGACGTTTTCCCCCAGGTGATTCAAGCTGACGTGGCGCCCTTGCTGGCAGAGTTCCTGGCTCGCGGTCAACGCCTCGCCCAGCGTTTCCCCGGCCACGAAACGTCGTGCAAACCCCTGCCGCATGCCGCGGCGCGCGATGGAATTGGTCACGCTGCGTTTGGTGGAAAGCCAAAAAATGAAGTTGCGGATCAGCATGGGCACCTTATGGAATTCGAGCAACGAGCATAAGAGCAGCCGCGAACGTCGTCAATCTACCGCCTAAAGGACAGAAAGGAAGGGTCTAAACCCGTCTCGACCAGGCCCGGTGGCCACCTGTACCAACGGTCGGGGATAGTAGTTCGACACGCCGGCAGGATCGGCGCAACTTACTCCGGCCGTGAGGGTTATCCTGGAAGTGCTCCGAATTTTGGGTCAATATCTGTTCTGAGCGACCCGTTCAGCAGGAGAATCGTATGAAGTCGCACAGCGGTCTACTGGCGACCCCTTCGTTTTTCGCTACGGCGAAGTCTCTGGTTTCCATAGTGCTTTCGGTGGCCTGCGTTTTAACGCTGGGCGTCGATCTGCCGTTGCCCGTTGCGGCCGCATCGGCAGTTCCAAGACCCATTCCCGCCCCCGCCGCGGCAAAGGACAAAAAACAGAAGCTGGCCCCAGCGCTTAAGGGCTTGCCGATCACCGAGCTCAACGCGGATGAAGCGATCCTTCACGCCTTGAACCGGTTGGCGTATGGGCCGCGGCCTGGCGACGTCGAGCGGGTGCGCCAGATGGGTTTGGCGAAATGGATCGATCAGCAATTGAATCCGAATTCGATCGACGACAAGGCCGTCGAGGCTCGCTTGGAAACGTATCCGACGTTGAAAATGTCGTCGGCAAAATTGCTTGCGGAATATCCGCAACCAAAACAAGCAGAAAAGCAGGCAGTGAAGCAGGCTCAGGCGCAAGGCGAGCAGCAGCGCTCTGACGCGGCCGCGGCGATCGTCGCGCGGGATATTCAGTCTGGTGCCGGGCGGGCGCCAAGCCAAGTTCCGGCCGCGCAGACCCAACAAGCTCAGAATCCTCAAGCGCAAGGTTCCCAGGCGGATGAGGCGGCGAATTCCGCGGCGCCCACACAAGTGGCTGCGGTCGAGCCAGATACAGCGGGGTCCATGAAAGAGTCGCCGATGAAGCAGGATGACGCGCAGGCGAACGTCGCGACGCGGGGCGCCGGCGGAAAGCGCGATCTGCTGAGCGTCGATCCCAACGCAGTGCCGCGGGCGATCGCCGACGACAGCAGGAAGCCGCAGCGCGTCGTCGAAGAACTTGCGATGGCCAAAGTCACGCGCGCGATTTACAGCCAGCGGCAGCTGCAGCAGATCATGGACGATTTCTGGTTTAACCACTTCAATGTGTTCGCGGGAAAGGGCGACGATCGATGGCTGCTGACATCGTACGAACGCGACGTGATCGAGCCGCACACGCTGGGAAAATTCAAGGACTTGTTGACCGCGACGGCCAAGAGTCCGGCGATGTTGTTTTATCTCGACAATTTCCTTAGCGCGGACCCGCGTGCCGCGGACCGCGCCGCAGCCGAACGAGCTAGGCGCCAGCAAGCGCGCTGGGGCCGCTACGGGCAGCCCTGGCCAGCCGCGCCGGTGCCGCAGCAGCAGAAGAAAAACACGCGCGGGCTGAACGAAAATTACGGGCGCGAGTTGATGGAGCTGCACACGCTGGGCGTCGATGGTGGGTACACCCAAAAAGATGTCACCGAAGTGGCGCGCTGCTTCACCGGGTGGTCGATCGAGAAGCCCAGGCAGGAGGCGACATTCAAATTCGACGACCGCGTTCACGATCCCGATCCCAAGGTGGTGCTGGGGAAGAAGATTCACGCCGGCGGCATGCGCGACGGCGAAGAGGTAATCGATTTGCTGGCGCACAATCCGAATACGGCGAAATTTATTTCGACCAAGCTGGCACGGCGCTTTGTTTCCGACAATCCTCCACCGGCGCTTGTTGCCCGCATGGCCCAGACCTTTCAAACGAGCGACGGAGATATTCGCGCGGTGATGAAGACGATGATCTGGTCGCCGGAATTCTGGTCGCGCGAAGCGTATCGCGGCAAGGTCAAGACGCCGTTCGAGTTGGTCGTGTCTACAGCACGCGCGCTGGGCACTGACGTCGATACACCCATGCCGCTGGTGCAGTGGACCGGACGAATCGGTGAGCCTTTGTATCAGTGCCAGCCGCCTACCGGCTATTCGGACAAGGCGGACGCCTGGGTGAATACCGGAGCGCTGCTGAACCGGCTGAACTATTCGCTGGCGCTGGCGAGCAACAAAGTTCGCGGGTCACGAAGCGACACTCCGTCTTTGCTCGGCATGGACTCTTCGGCAGATGCGAGAGCCGCGCTGGACCGTGCGGTACAGCTTTTCCTCGGCGGGCAGACAGGCCCAATGACCGTGGCGACGCTGGAGAAGCAGTTGGACAGCCCGCAGATCCTGCAAGCAAAGCTGGATGATCCGGTGAAGCACGTGGATCTGGGCGTGGTCGCCGGACTGGTGCTGGGGGCGCCCGAATTTCAGAGGCGCTGACTCGATGCCGACCGGCCGCTATGAGATATCCTGTCTCTTCGCTGATGGTATCGAGCCTGCACGCAGTTTGAAATCGCGATGGATTTGTGAGGCACAGCATCGTGGTGCCTCATCTCGGCAGGATGGATGATCGGCAGAGTGGAGGCGATCTGCCTCACTCCCAAGGAGCAGCGATGAGCGATCGATGTTGCGAAGGCGTTCGGCCTGTAAAATTTTCGCGGCGATATTTCTTGAAGCAGGGCGGAATCGCGATGGTCGGTTTGAGCGCCATGCCTGCATTTTTGCAGCGGGCGGTCGCGGCTACGCCTGCCACGACCGGCAAGAAGCAGTTCGTGGTGTTGTTCCAGCGTGGAGCCGCGGATGGATTGAACATTGTGGTTCCTTTCGCGGAGCCGAATTACTACCGGTTACGCCCGACCATTGCGATTCCCCGGCCGAGGCGTGGCGGCGCGGACGCGGCGATCGATCTGGATGGATTCTTCGGGTTGCATCCGAGTCTGGCGCCGCTTGAGCCGCTGTTTCATAAGAACCACCTGGCCATCGTGCATGCGGCCGGATCGCCCGATCCGACACGATCACATTTCGATGCGCAGGATTTCATGGAGTCCGGAACCCCGGGCGTCAAGGCCACCGAAGATGGATGGCTGAACCGCGCGATCGAAACGGTGCCGGAAGAAAATGCCTCGCCGTTTCGCGCCGTGGCCATGGGACCGAATCTGCCGCGCATGCTGCACGGAAGCGCGTCGGCGATTGCGCTGCCGGACTTGAAACAGTTCAGAGTGATGCCACAAACGGCCGCGATGGGCGCGGCTGTCGAAGGCGGCTTCGAGGCCATGTACGCGCAGACCGTGGATCACGCTTTGCACGGGACCGGGACCGAAACGTTCGAGGCGATCGACATGCTGCGCAAAGTCGATCCGAGCAAGTACGCGCCGGAAAATGAAGCACAGTATCCGACCAGCAGGCTGGGACAAAACCTGCAGCAGATCGGCCAGCTACTGAAAGCTAAGATCGGCGTCGAGGTTTTGTTCGTTGATTGTGGCGGCTGGGACAACCACGTTAACGAGGGCGGCGTGCAGGGCCAGCTTTCTAATTTGCTCAAGGACCTGGGTCAGGGGCTTGCGGCGTTTCATCAGGACATGGGTGACCGGATGCAGGACGTGGTCGTGGTGACCATGAGCGAGTTCGGGCGCACCGCGAAAGAAAACGGGAACCGGGGGACCGATCATGGCCATGCCAACTGCATGTTGGTGATGGGTGGCGACGTCAAAGGCGGCCGCGTTTATGGAAACTGGCCGGGCTTGGCCGATCATCAGTTGAACGAAGGGCGCGACCTGGCACTCACGACAGATTTTCGATCGGTGCTAAGCGAGGTGCTGGTCAAGCACGTCGGCGTAACCGACCTGGCCACCGTGTTCCCAGGATTCGACGGCTCGCGCCGGTTTCCGGGTTTGATCCGAGCCTAATCCGAGGACCGAACGGCGCATCGCGTAGGTAGTTTGCCCACGATTGGCCCGCAGCCGCCACGGTCCCGGTGCCGGCAGCACGGTTGATCGTTCCTGCACGAACAAACTTCAGGTTTTATTTCACCGTTTACTTGGAAGAAACAAAACATTCCTACCTAAATCGCGGGCGATCTAGCTAGTGCCATTTTCGCTGGTCAATCATTCCAAATTGATTTCGATTCCAATCCTAGTATCTCTTCGGCGGCTTTTATTTCAGCGTGGCTCCGTATGACGTCGGCTTTTGTGGCGACTGGCTCTGGGATGCTGATCAGATCGTCATCTACGAAGACCCAGACCATGTCGGTTGGTAGCTGGCCTATAACCTGAGGCTGGGGACCTACGTTCACGTCACGTATCTCGGTAACGGCTAAACCGGTGATCGACACGACGGGCGATACTCGTACACCATGGGTTTCTACCCGGACCACAACGAGGCTGGTTCCCCCGATCAATATCCCCACCGGGAACTTTGCCTGGTTTGCCGATCTCGAAGGCAACACTATTGGCCTGATCAAGCTGCAGGGTTAGCAAGGCGAACACGAATGCAGCCACGGAAGATCGAGAGTCTTTGAGCTACCCAGGGTAACGGGTTGCTGAGACGCCAAACATCACGGGGCTCGACCCCAGGCTGCCTTTGATTGGCTCGCAGGTGACTGCGGCGGTGCCTAGGTACCCAGCCTTGTCGTCGGCGGAACCCGGAAAGCATCTAGCGTTCCGAACCGCTTGATTGTGCGACAGCGGCATAGTTGGGTACATCCGCGGCGCGGGTCACCTCAGATAGGCTGCGGCCTAAAGTGATGTCGTTGGGATGACGTTGCAGCCCGACTTGCAGAACAGCCGCTGCTCTCGGCCAACGTTTCAGCCGGGCCCACAGGCTTGCCGCACGAAGAAAATCTACGGCATCGGTGTGTTCTGCTACCTTCAGTTTTGCTTCGGCAGCCGACCCGGCTTCCTCGATGCGGTCGAGCCAAACCAGTGACAGAATCAGCCGGTCGTGCAATTCGCCGGCGGCCGGTTTGGACTCCACGGCTTGCCGGATGAGGCTGAGGCCCCGCTCGATGTTCCCGGCACGAACGACCGCCAGCCCCAGCTTGCTTTGCAGCAGCGGATTCCGGGAGTTGCGATGTACCGCGCGGTCGTAGTTTTCGCACGCTCGTGGGTATTCCTTCAGATGGTAATGAGCGTCTCCCTGGGCCTCGTACACCAACGAGCTGAGATGCCCCTGACGTTCCGCTTCCGACAAGCACCTTAGCGCGTCCCGGAGTCGCCGCAGTTTGCTCAACGTGATTCCGCGAAACAACCATGCCACGCCCATGCGGGGATTGAGTTCGCACGCGCGTTCGAACAAGGCGAGCGCTTCGTCGAGATTACCGAAATCATCGAGCTCAACCACTCCGAGCTCGAGATATGCCTGTGCGTCTTGCGGTGTCTCGCGCAGCTTCGCGCGACCTAACCGGCGATAGAAATGATTCTTGCGCGCGCGCGTTTCGGCATTCGACACCAGCCCGAAATGATGGATGCAAAAGGGAGCTTGGCCCAGGTTCCGCCCTGCTTCGAGGAACCGGGGATCGATGCGTTCGTGCACCCGGCCAACAAAGAAAATCTCGGGAAGGTGGCGGAACAGGCGGATGTTTTCATGCTCGACGTAAGCGGGATAATTCTTGGCCGGCGGGAATTCGGAATCATTTGGTTTGGCGGCACGATCCCAGATGCGATCTTCGAGACTTGATACGTAGCTGCGAATCGGTACCTGGTAAGCGGCCTTCGATTGGTCGCCAATGAGAGCATAAATATACTGCGCCGCGGACGGGTCGAGTTGCTCGTCGGAATCCAGGAACAGCACCCAATCGCTCTTCACCGGCGCCAGCGCCTTGTTTCGTGCTGCCGCAAAGTCGTCGGTCCACGCCACCGGAATCACCCGAGCCCGGAATCGCAATGCAATCTCGATCGTTTCGTCCGTCGAGCCGGTGTCGGCGATGACCATTTCGTCGACGATCCCGCGCACGCTTTCCAAACAAGCCGGCAGCGAAAGCGCAGCGTCGCGAACGATTGTCGAGAGTGCCAGTGTCGTCATGACCGGTCTAATGCATCGCCATCGCGGCCTCGTTTGACCGCGTATGCCGGGACGCGAGGATGAGTTCTGCTGCTTCATAGAGAATGCAAGCGATGAGTGGCGATTCCTCGTGCGCGCACCGAATCTCGAGAAAGGGCGTCCGGCGAATCAGGATCATGGGGCAACCCAGGCCGTCCGCCGCCCGCAGATCCTCCGACAATCTCCAGCGAAAAATGTCGCTTCCGGCGCATAGCCCTTGAGGGCGAGCAGGCGCTCGCGACAGAAATTCGAATTTGATCCCACGATGTTCGTTGCCGCTGGGCAACCTGCGATTGATGACGCCGTCCCGGTCGAGCAATATGTGGCGTTTCTCCGTTGTTCTCATGATCGATATTCTCGATTCTGTCGTGGCTCACTGCTGGAGTAGCCCCGCTTCCACAAATGCCAGAATCGCGTGCCCCAACAAGACGTGCGCTTACTGGATTCGCATCATTTCGACGCGAGGCACGCATCCCTCCGGGTGTGAACGCGCGTAACCAAAATCTGGCTGCCGCCTTCCACGAAATGCACGACGCGGGCGATCTGATTCTCTTGATGTTCCCAAAAGCGAACCTGTTCCCGATCCGAAACGAGATTCCGACTCTCTCCTCGCCCTTCGAACATCCTTGTCCGCGCCACGGGCGGCGCGCTCAGACATGAAAAGACTTTTTCCGGGCGTGCCGGTGAGCATCTCGCCGCTGGGCGCTTCGTGAAACGTGCACGTCCCTGGCCAGCTTATGCCTTCGAACCGCGGCGTCTGTCCCGTCTGCGGACGCCGAATTTCATCCTGTCGCTGCCAACACGCTCCTGAGGGCCGAGCCAGAAACCGCCGCGTGGACGTCGTCATTCTCAATCCTTCTCCGCTCTATGCTTTTTCTTCGCCTTCGGGACGCATCTCCCGCAGGCAGACTTCCGGCTGCGCCTCCACGACAATTTGCGCATCGGATCCCGGGAATCGATGATGGCGTTTCCGCCAACAAACGGAACTGTTGCCTTGACACTCCTGGGAATCGCCGCCAAACTGTTTTTACCCCCTTCCAAATTTATTTCTCCGAGTGTGCGCCCATGCGTATTCTTGTCGTTGAAGATGACGCTCCGCTGGCGGAATTTCTTCACCAGCGGCTCGTGCAAGAACAGTTTGCCGTGCAAGTTGTGTCCGACGGAATCGGGGCCCAGCGCCTCGCCGCCGAGCAATCCTACGATCTGGTTCTCCTCGATTTGAGCCGTCCCGAAGAGACCAGCGGCCTGGATGTTCTACGGAACATTCGCGCGACGAAGCCCGATTTACCCGTTCTGATTGTTACCGCCGCGACGATGGTTGAGGAGCGCGTGCGGGGTCTGGACGCCGGCGCCGACGACTATATCGCCAAGCCTTTTGCCTTCGCGGAGCTCGCCGCCCGTATTCGCGCGGTACTGCGCCGCCGCGGTCGTCCTGGCAACGCGGTGCTGGCAATCGACGACCTGACCGTCGACCGCGTTTCCCACTCGGTGCAGCGCGGCGGCCACGCCATCGATCTCAGTCCCAAGGAATTCGCGCTACTCGAATTCCTGATGCGCCATGCCGGACAGCCGGTGACGCGCTCGGCCATCGTCGAGCAGGTCTGGAAGCTGAACTTTGACACCATGACGAACGTGGTCGACGTCTACATCAACTATCTGCGACGAAAAGTGGATACCGGCTACGACAGACCGCTGATTCGAACCGTTCGAGGCGTCGGCTATCAGATTGGCGGAAACGCCGCCGCAGCCCGCTCCGCAGTGGTCGGGTCCGCCGTCGCCGTTTAAGGCGATCCAGTGCCACAGCACTCTTGGCTGTGCAGCTCAGTTAAATGCAAACGATTTCGCGAGCGGGCAAGGATCGCCAGACAGGAAGCAAATTCCAGAATCCCGACTCGGTCATCCTGAAGGCGTCCGTCAAGGATCGTTCGAGAACCCAACTTAGTCAGAGGGTCACCCATGGCCCGTCCTCACGCCCTCGCCGCGGCTTGCACCAACCCGCGAATACCCGCAATATTCTTTACCAAATCCGCCGGAATGTCGTGCCGTCCGGCCAAGTATTCCGGCGTATTGTAGCTGAGCCAAACCTTACCGTCCGCGTCCTGAGAGAACAACACCTTCAACGGCAAATCCAGCGCCGAACTGGGCGCCGCCACCATCACCGGCGTGCCACCTTTCGGATTCCCAAAAACCATCAACAACATTCGCGGCATCTCCAGCCCGGATTTTTTCGCATCGGACGTGAAATCGATCTTCGCAAACACGGTCATCCCTCGTGCCGCGAGCAGCTTCTCAAAATGTTCGATTCCTTGGTCAAATCCAAGCAGGGTCTGGACCTGCTCGATGCCCCCTCCGCTTTCGATGTTCCTACCCGGAGTGCCCATATCAGTTCACCTTGGCAGTCAGCGCTCGGTCCAAAGAAAATCCTCCAGCTCCGCGGATCGCAATGGCGATCAGCAGTGCCAAGGCCAGCAAATGATACTCATACCCTTCACCTTTCTGATTCCCGAGCCAATTCATGAACGGCCCGTTTGACAGATGCACCAGCAACACCGCCACAACCATATTCACGGCAATGCCAAACGCCGCAATCCGCGCCAGCAACCCGACGATCAGTCCCAACCCTCCGAAGAACTCGGCGCAAATAGCCAGGAATGCGAAGGGCGCCGGTATGTGCAGCATTCCGGTGAAAAGGTGCATCGTGCCTGAAAATCCGAACCCCCCAAACAGACCCAGCATCTTTTGGCAACCGTGCAGGAAAAACACAATCCCCAGAACCAACCGCATCAGCGTCAGGACACCATCGTTAGGAGTAGCCAGCAGCTTCTTCATGAGAATCTCCAGACTGGATCGAGTTGCCGACAAACTTACGTCCGGCAGCCACCTCTTATACTTTCTCCCTGCCAGATGCAAGCACAACGAGAAAGGAGCAAGCCGTCGCCAAGCCGCCCCCGCAGGGGCACAGCGCAGCATTTCCGCAAGCCGTCAGCATGCGCCACCGCAAAATAAAAAGGGCGGTCCAGCCTTAAGCCGGAACGCCCCGAAACACGCTGTTGGTCAGGATCTACTGCTTCGGTTTCTGTGACCCAGTCGCAGACGCCGGAACCAGCGCCGAAACTCCGACGCTGCTATCGGCCGCTCGCGGCGCCTCTGGCTGGTATTCCAGAAGCCCTTCGGTCGCCGAAGCCGCCACCACCGTGCCGTCACGCCGCACGCGTACCACTGGCACATATCCCTCGGCAAACGCAGTGTTCACATGCTGCCAGGACTTGCCCGCGTCCGACGACGCGATCAGCCCATGCCGCTGCAACGAAACCAGCAACGCACTGCCGGAGCCGGCCACGTCCTGGAACTGCAGGTCTCGAATGTCCGCGCGGTTCCAGCTGCGTCCGGCGTCCTTCGAGGCATACAAGCCCATATTCGAAGTGATAAACAGATTCGCATCGTCGATGCGGTGCAGCCGCAAGTTACCGGCCGAAGCAAACGGGAGTTCGCTCGCGTCCCAGTGCGCGCCGCCGTCCGCGGAGTAAAGCAGGTCGTGCTGAGCGATGGCCCATATTTGCGCGCCATCCGTGGAAGCTTCCAGCGATTGCGCCGGCTGTTTCACCAGCTCATCCTTTGCCGGCGATTTCCACGTCTTGCCGCTGTCCTTCGAAACCACCACTCCGCCGGTTGTCGCGGCAAACCACGTATCGCCGGCGAAGACCATGTCGTTGACCTGGAACGCCAGAATCGTGGGCGCTTTGGCTTTCGGCGCCGGTTTCTTGACCAGCACCACGGTCTTCTTTCCATTGACGATCTTCGTCACCTTTGTTGGCGCCGGAGCTTCCGGCGCATCCGGTGCAAACAATCCAGCCTTCACCCATTTGCCGCTGGTGTCTTCATACTTCATCCAGCCACCGTTGTTGAGCGAAGCCCACCAGCCCGTCGGTGCTGCATAAACGTGCTTCAGATCGGTGCGCTTCAGGCCCGGTCCAAGTGGCGCCCAAGTCGTGCCGCCATCCTTGGTGGCAAGAAATGCGTTGGTGTCAAACGTCAGCACGACCAAAGCGCGTTCCGGATGTTCGGGATCCATGGCCACATCCAGAATGTGCTGGTGATGGAAGCCAACGTTCGCCGACGCATACGTCACGCCCCCGTTCTCGCTGATCTGCACGCCTTCACGTTCGGTGCCCAGGATCACGCGCTGCGGGTTTTTTTGATCGATAAGGATCGCGTTGATCACCCAGTCGCCGGGCGTCAATCGCTTCCATTCCGTGCCTTCATTTGTCGTCTTCCAAAGGCCACTGGTTGTTCCGGCATACAACGTATCCGGATGCTGAGGATCCTGCTTGATCAGCTGCGTGCGGCGGAACACGAAAGGAATGCCGTTATAGCGGGTCCACTGCGTCCCGCCGTTCGTGCTGTGGTAAATGCCGGAGCACGCGGTTGCGTGTACGTTGTCCGGATTCGCCGGGTCAACCACGACGCTCATGACGTCGGAGTCGTCGATCATGCCCTTGCTCACCGGGAACCAGGTCTTACCGCCATCAATCGTCTTCCACGGCAGGTGAAATGTTCCTGCATAAATAATGTTCTCGTCGCGGGGATCGAACGCCACGGAGTCGAAGTTCCGTAGGTCGTCGTGATGCGCGGGAGTAATACGCTCCCAGGTAGCCCCGTCATCCACGGAGCGATACACGCCCGTGAGCGTTCCGGCCACAAAAATGTTCTGCTTGGTCGGCGACTGCGCGATGGCGCGTACCGTTTCATGCGCAAGCCCGATCACCTGCCAGCTTCGTCCCGCATCGTTGCTGCGGTATACGCCGCCGCCGCCGGAATACAGCGCCCAGGTGCTGGCGTAAAGCCGGTTCGAATCTCGCGGGTCCACCAAAATGTGAGTGACGACGTCGTCCTGGCCGTTGCCGATGCGGCTCAAAAGTTGCCAGTGCCCGCCCTCATCTACCGAACTGAAGACGTGCCCATCCGACGTGCCCAGATACAGCTTATTCCCGTCGTGGGGATCCGCTTCGAGGGAGATCACCGTGCCTCCCGGAGGACCCACTTGCCGCCACGTCTGCGCGGGCGTCGCGGAAGCGGCCGCCAAAGCGATTGCTCCCAATCCCAACCACTTGAGGTTCATAACCATGCATTCTCCCAGAGCGCGGATGCGCCGACAAGGTGCTACTTTAGAGCAATTGCAGTGAAGAATCGCCTGCTCGGTGGTACAGATTTGGGGAGGGTCAGTTATTCCCCACCAGGAACCATCCCCAAGGTCAGGCCCTCGATCCGGTCGCCAAACGCGCCCCGAAGGCGAAGGAAGCCAACTAGCGCGTCAACATGGTAGCTGTCGCTCTGAGCGCGTCCGATGAGGACGCCTCCCAAGGACTTCAACGCCAGAGGCCTTTTTCGCGTGGCGAACGGGATCGAACCAACTCTTCGGTAACTTCCTGGTACTCTATCTTTACTGGAACCTACGGCGAGGAGGCCACGGCGGACTTCTTCGTCACGGTAACGGTCGAAACGAGTACTCAATGCCAAGGCCGAGAAACGCGCTTGCGGCATTTCCCGCAAGTCGTTTAGAATGAATACTTGCAAAAGCATTTCCGCGTAAATGATTCCTAACCCTTCTGGAATGAGCAGTTACCAAACATAGGGAGAGCAGCAACGGGTAAACTTCCCGGCTGCGCATTCCGCCCAAGCAACTTCTTTTCCACTTTCGTGTTTTACGCCTTGGGAGTTATAAGAGTTATAAGATGTCCCGGCATCCCAACTCGGGACGTCATCGCTCCCGACCACCCGCATCCAATGATGTGGGTAAAGAACAGGGACCCCTTTATGAAGACCACATTGGCTCCTACCGGCAAATCGAACTTGCTATCGAAGCTGCTGTTGTGCCTGGCCGGTCTTCTTTTTTTCGCCTTCCTTACCCAGAATGTCCGCGCCGACGAAACCGATCGCCCGACCGACCCTGCAAGCTCCACGGCCGACCCGGCCGGTGACCCCCCGTCGCGGGTAGCGCGTATCAGCTTTGTTGACGGCACCGTTTCCTTTCAGCCTGGTGGCCAAGGCGACTGGGGAAGCGCTGCCATGAACCGCCCTGTTACGGTGGGCGATAAGCTCTGGGCGGACAAAGCGTCTCGAGCCGAGTTGCAGGCGGGTCAGGCCTCCATCCACATGGGCAGCATGACCGCTCTTTCCTTCTTGAATCTCGACGAGAACATCATGCAGCTGCGCGTCCCCGAAGGCGCCGTGAATTTCCGGGTTCGCGAGCTGCGTGAAGGCGACAGCTACGAGGTGGACACCCCTAACCTGGCCTTCACCGTGAAGCAGGCGGGCGCGTTTCGTATCGATGTCAGCGAAAGCGGTGATGCCACGATGGTCACGGCGATTCGCGGCGAAGGCGAAGTCATCGCGGGCGGCAAGACTTTCCCGGTACATGCTGGCGATCGCGCCGAATTCGATGGCATGGATAACCCCCAATATAAAGTGACTGCCGCGCAAGCTCCCGACGGCTTGGACCGCTGGGCCGCCGAGCGCGATCTCCGCGAAGACAATTCCACTTCACAGAAGTACGTTTCCCCGGATGTCCCAGGCACGGCTGATCTCGACGACAACGGCACCTGGAGCGAACAGCCGGACTACGGTCCAGTCTGGTATCCCAACGAGGTCGCACCAGGCTGGGCGCCGTACAGCGACGGTTACTGGAATTATGTTGGCCCCTGGGGCTGGACCTGGATCGGCTATGAGCCTTGGGGATTCGCGCCCTATCACTATGGCCGCTGGGCGTTCATTGGCAGCCGGTGGGGCTGGTCCCCAGGCCCGATTTACGCTCGTCCCTTCTACGGTCCGGCGTTTGTGGGCTTCTTGGGCGGGGCTGGATTTGGGGTGGGTTTTGGTTTTGGCGTGGGGTTCGGTGTGGGTTGGTTCCCGCTTGGCTTTCATGAGCCGTACTATCCGGGCTTCCGGGCCAGCCGCGCTTACGTCACCAACATCAACATTCATAACACCGTCATTCGTAATGTCGGCACGCTGAATGCCGGTGCCCGCAATTTCAACTATGCCTATGCGCACAACGCCGCGGCGGTCACGGCTGCTTCGCGCAGCGCTTTCGTTGGGGGCCAAGCCATCAATCGTGGTGCGGCGCATATCACCGAAGCTTCGTTGCGCGGAGCGGAGGTCAGCAATCGCACATCATTCGCTCCCACGCGGCAAAGTTCGTTCGGCGCGGCGAATCTCAACGCCCGCGCCACGCCGCCTTCCTCCGTGCAAAACCGCTCGGTCATGGCTCGCACGGCTCCGTCTGGCGCGGCGTCGAGGACTGCGGTCCGTGCCGCCAGCCCGAATGGACTGTCCGCGGCTCGTAGCGGCGGCAATTTCGCAAATCGCACTCCGCAGACGACCGCTCGTTCGAATCCGCTATCGCAGGGTCGGGCGCCCTCGGCCAATACCGGCGCCGCGGCGAATCGCACCGCCAACGGCGGGCGCAGCTGGGCTGCGCAGGGTAACACCACGGATCACGGCAGCGCGCCGCAGGGATTCGGCAGCTCCAGCCGGCCGGCGGGCAACACTGGCTCGATGCAATCCGCGCGAGTCAGCCACTCGGATCGTCCGCCCTGGGCGGGCTTCGGTTCCAATGGCAGCGCGTCCCGTTCGGAGTCTTCGAGCGGCGAACGCTCCTACGAGCCGGCCTCTCGTTCCTATTCCGCGCCGAGCCGCAGCTACTCGTCGCCGAGGTCTAGCTACCCGTCGTCTCACTCTTATTCCGCGCCGGCACGTACCGCTCCCGCCCCCTCGCATAGTTCCGGCGGCGGCGGTGGTTCTCACGGGGGTGGCGGGGGCTCCCACGGCGGCGGACACCACTAAACGAAATCCGAACTCGGACTCGGCGTCCCGCACTTATCCCCAGCGCGGGCCTTTTTTGATGCGCGCGTGGCAGCGCAGAGCCCCACAACTGTTTTCATTCCGGCGGGTTAAAAAGAACGATGTAGTATGGTCGGAGTTCCTGTTTCGACATGGGGAGATGCTTGATACGCGGGCTATGCGGCTACCAGTGCTACTGTTAGAAGCAACCTGCAGTTCTGGCACGCACGAATTCAGGCCTAAAGATCCGCGGCGCATCCAAGCCCGTCGCGTGGCAATCCAGGAGAGAATCAAACATGAGGAAACTCGCGCCCAAGTTTGTAGCTCTGCTCAGCCTTCTGCTGGCAGTTGCATTTCTGACCCCGTTGCGCGCCGTGGCAGACGACGAAGAAGATCCGCCAACCCGCGTAGCGCGCTTGAGTCACACCGATGGAGCTGTATCGTTCAATCCCGCCGGCACCGACGATTGGGTCAATGCCGTCATCAACCGTCCGATGACCACCGGCGATAAGCTGTGGTCCGACAACGACTCCCGCGCGGAACTCCACATCGGGTCGGCGTCCCTGCGTATCGGCAGCACCACCGGCTTTTCGTTCCTGAACCTCACCGATAATGTCGCGCAGATTCAGATCACCGAAGGCACGATTCGTGTTCGCGTCAAGCGCCTCGAGGAGAATGAGACCTTCGAGATCGACACGCCCAATCTCGCGTTCTCGGTTTTGCGTCCCGGCACATACAGGGTTAGCGTGAACGAAGGTGGAGATACCACGGTTGTAAGCGTCATTGGTGGAGAGGGCGAAGTCACCGGCGGCGGACAAGCCTATTCCGTACACTCCCAACAGATCGCCACCTTCACCGGCACCGATCAATTGAACGCCGACGTCCAAGAAATCACCGGCGAGGACGATTTTGACCAATGGTGCGAGCAACGCGACAGCCGCGAAGACCATTCCTCCTCCGCGCGATATGTTTCGCCGGATGTCATCGGCTACGAAGATCTCGACGATTACGGCGGCTGGCGGCCCGTGGCTGCCTACGGCACGGTCTGGTTCCCGCACACCACCATGGTGGGCTGGGCGCCGTACCACTACGGTCACTGGGTTTACATCGCGCCCTGGGGCTACACCTGGGTGGAAGACGAACCGTGGGGCTTCGCTCCGTTTCACTACGGCCGCTGGGTTGTAGTGGGTGGCGTATGGGGATGGGTGCCCGCACCTGCGCCGGTTGTTGGCGTGGCCTACGTGCGTCCTGTCTACGCCCCCGCGCTTGTGGCGTGGGTAGGTGGTCCGCACTTTGGCATCGGTGTTGGTGTCAACGTCGGTTGGTTCCCGCTTGGGCCGCGTGAAGTCTACATGCCCTCGTACCCGGTGAGCCGCGCCTACGTTACCAACATCAACGTCACCAACACGCGCGTCGAAACCACCGTAGTCAACAACTATTACACCAGCGTGGTGGTCAACAAGCAGGTGAACGTGACCAACGTCACCTACGTTAACCAGCACGTGAACGGCGCCGTCACTGCGACATCGGGCGCGGCCTTCACATCCGGCCAGTCCGTTTCCCGCAACGTCGTTCACGTGGACCAGCGCGAAATCGTCAGTGCCCAGGTTGCCGCCCCGGCGATTCCGCCCACGCGGCAAGCCTTTGTTGGCGCAGGCACGGTGTCGAACGTTCGGCCCCCGGCAGCACTTGCCAATCGCGCGGTAGTCGCGAAGGCAACGCCGCCTCCGCCGCCTGTCGCCTTCGACCGGCAGCAGGCCGCCATTCGCGCAAACGGTGGCAGACCCATCGCCGCCGCGCAATACCGCCAGTTGCAGCCGGCGAATACGCAGGCCGCGGGCCGACCGAACGTGAGAATCGCGCCGGTCGTCCACACGGTTACGCCCATTCCCCCGCATAGCAATGTCGCGGTGCGTCCCGGCCAGCCGAACAACACGGTGAACGCGAATCGGCCCAACGTGCCCAACAACAGCGGAAACGCTCCTGCCCGCGCCTATTCCGACCGGCCGCAAGGCGCGCGTCCAAACGTGAACGCGAACGTCGAGCAGCAGCATCAGCAACAGCTCGAAAATCTACGCAAGCAACAGGATCTGGAGCGCCAGAAAGTCGAGCAGCAACAGGTCAAGGAACAACAGAAAGTCCAAACACAGAATGACCAGCAGAAACAGCTGCAGGTTCAACAGAAGCATCAACAGCAGCTCGAAGACCTGGAACAGAAACACGACACCCAGCAAAAACAGCTGCAGCAAAAGCAGGCAGCGGAGAAACAAAACAACAAGCCGCCGGCGAACTCCGACAAAGACAAGAAGCCGCCGAAGAGCAACCGCTAACGGCAGGTCCAAGTGACCAAAAACACGGCACGACCCGAAACGTCGTGCCGTGTTCTTGTTCGCATCCACTCGAAGCTGCTCATTGAACCAAGGGTTAGACCGTGTGTTGCCAGTATCACTGGGCAGTCTTGGCCGCTGGCAGGCGGCGATCACTTCAAGACGAAACTGGGTCTGATGACCGTAGTTCACGATGCGCTGGCTAGCTCGGCCCGCGGAATGCAATCTCGTCGCGCTTGGCATAAACTCACGTTTCGCCCTCATGCGCAAACGCGTCAAGCATCGGTCTTCGGCCAGGAAATTGCCGGGCGCCGCCGCGTCCATAGAGATCCTACCGATTCCTGGTTTGCCCGAGTTTACCGAAGGCGATGACCTGGCGGCGGAAATCGCTGCGGCCGCTCGCCGTGCTCGGACCAAATTCGAGGACGGCGACGTTTTGGTAATTGCGCAGAAAATTGTTTCGAAGTCCGAGGGCCGCCTAACAAAGCTCGCCGACGTCGTTGCCTCGCCCCAAGCCCTTCAGCTCGCTGCCAAACTGAAAAAAGATCCGCGACTGATCGAAGTCATCGTTCGGGAATCGAGGCGTATCGTGCGCAGTGATCCGGTGCTGATCGTCGAGACGCATCACGGGTTTGTCTGCGCCAACGCCGGGGTGGACCAGTCCAACATCCCCGGCAGCGACGTCGTCTCGCTTCTTCCGCGCGATCCTGACGCCACCGCCCGGCGTATTGCCGCCGCGCTTTGCAAGCTCACGGGGAAGCGCATCGCGATCATCATCAGCGACACGTTTGGCCGCCCTTGGCGGCTCGGCCTGATCAATGTTGCGATCGGCGCCGCCGGTGTTCCGGCGCTTCTCGATCTGCGGGGGACGCGCGATTTTCACGGGAAGGATCTGCACGCGACGATGATTGCCGTCGCTGACGAACTTGCCGCTACAGCGGGGCTGCTGATGCTCAAGGCGGCGGCGATACCCGCGGTCATCGTTCGCGGCTACCGGTATCGCTTCACCGAGGATCCCGCAGCGCGGATCATTCGTCCGGCAAATGAAGATCTTTTCCGCTAGCAACGTATGGCGCGGGAAAAAACCACCCTTCCGCGGACTTCACCCGTGCCACCGGCCCGGCTTGGTGGCAAACGCTTTGCGAAGGTGGCATTCTGAAGCGGTCGATCTGCTGCGCTGAGGCGAGCGCGGGCATTGTCAACATGCGCGAAGAACAGTCAACCAACGGTGCGGGTACGGCCATCGATGCGGCACTCGACCGCACCCTGGGCGGCGAGCGGTTAGATCGCGATGCCGCGCTTGATCTCGCGCCGACCGCTCCTTTAAGGGAACTGCTGGCTGCCGCGACGGCTGTTCGCGCTCAAGGGAAGGGAACGACCATCACCTTCTCGAAAAAAGTGTTTATTCCGCTTACCACGCTTTGCCGGGATTATTGCGGTTACTGCACCTTTCGCAAGGATCCAGGCCAGCCTGGCGCGCACTTCATGACTCCGGACGAAGTGCTTGCTCTCGCGGAACAAGGGCAGCGGGCCGGATGCAAGGAAGCGCTGTTCAGCCTGGGAGACCAGCCCGAACGGATCTTCCCGGAAGCACGTGATTTTCTGCGCAAGCAGGGCTTTACGCGCACGCTCGATTACCTCGCTGCGATGTGCGAGCTCGTGCTGGACCGCACTGGACTTGTGCCCCACGCGAATCCCGGCGTGATGGATCGTCCCGTGCTGGAGCGTCTGAAAAATTCGAACGCCAGCGTCGGGTTGATGCTGGAGACGGTGAGCACACGACTGATGCGCGGCGACCTACCCCACGCCAAGGCGCCCGACAAGGTTCCGGCGCTGCGGCTGCGCACCATAGAAGAAGCGGGCAAGCTTTCCATCGCGTTCACTACGGGACTCCTTATCGGCATTGGCGAAACCCTGGAGGAACGTATTGACTCGTTGTTCGCGATTCGTGCACTGCACGAAAAATACGGCCACATTCAGGAAGTGATTGTGCAGAATTTCCGCGCCAAGACGGAAATTCCCATGGCAAATCATCCGGAGCCTTCGCTCGACGAGATGCTGCGCACCATCGCTGTTGCTCGTCTCGTCCTCGGGCCGCACATGAACATTCAGGCGCCGCCCAATCTCAGTTATGACAATTTTCCCCGGCTGCTGGAGGCCGGGATCAATGATTGGGGCGGCATTTCGCCGGTTACCAAGGACTTCATCAATCCTGAGGCCGCTTGGCCGCAAATCAGCAGGCTTGAGGCCGAAACCAACGCGCGCGGCTTCACTCTCCGCGAACGCCTGGCGCTGTATCCGGAATTTATTCGGAGCGACGACTTCGCTTCCCCTGCGATTCGCAAGCGTCTTGACGTACTCGCCGACGCAGAGGGTCTGGCCGTGTAGCCGCGTGACGATTGACGGCATCCCACTTTCCGCATGAAAAACGCAAAGCAAATCTCAATCGCGGCTCTAGCCGGAGGCGTCGGCGCGTCGAAGTTGTTGCTCGGCCTCCATGACGCCATGGATCCATTGCGCCTTACGGCCATCGTCAACACTGGTGACGACATCGTTCTCCATGGGCTGAAAATTTCGCCGGATCTCGACATCGTGACGTACACACTGGCTGGGGTCATCGATCCCGCCAAAGGCTGGGGGTTCCGGGGCGAGACGTTTCACCTGCTCAAGCGGCTCGCGGTGTTCGGCCGCGTCAACTGGTTCAATCTTGGCGATCGCGACCTTGCCACGCACATTCACCGAACGGCGATGCTCGCCGAAGGCTGGTCGCTCACGGATGCCGCCGAATCGATCCGCACCGCGCTGGGAGTGAAGTCGCAGATTCTGCCGATGTGCGACCAGCCGGTGCCGACAATTATTGATTCCAACGAAGGGGAACTGCATTTTCAGGAGTATCTGGTGAAACGCCGCGCGGAACCCCTGGTGCGCGGCATTCGTTTCGATGGTGCGGAAACGGCCCGCCCCGCGCGCGGCGTTCTGGAAGCGATTCGCGACGCCGACCGCATTGTCATCTGCCCCAGCAATCCGTTGATCAGTATTGGTCCGATCCTTGCGGTTCGTGGTATCCGCGAAGCCCTTCGTGCGCGCCGCAAAGACGTCATCGCCGTCTGCCCGATCGTCGGCGGCAAATCGTTGAAAGGTCCGTCCGACAAAATGCTAGCGCAGCTTGGCTACGAATCTTCGGCCCGAGGCGTTGCGAGACTCTATTCTGACTTCACCGGGAAGTTTGTGGTGGATCCGATGGATCGGTCGCAGAGGGCGACCATCGGAGCGTTAGGGATGGAAGTGGCGGTCATTCCTACAGTAATGAAAAAACGCACCGACAAACGCAAACTGGCGCGCGCGTTGCTGACATTGTAGGATGGGCTTACGCATGGGGCAGCCAGTCCGCAATCTTGCCAAGATAGGGCTCGGCCGGGCCTGCCAAGCCGCGGTGCCCCCGCGCGGACTAGTTTACCCACGGAAAAACTGGCGCCAGACGGCTACGAGCCAACTGTCGGCTAAGAAAACAATCCGGTGAAGCGCACTCCGGCGCTGTGCACCTTGTAACGGATATTCAGCCCAATCAGAAGAGCGGTGACCGACTCCACGATTCGCGCATTCTCGAGCTTTCCACCATTCAGCGCGCGCACGCCGGGAATTTTTTCAGCTAGCTCGGCCGCCACCTGCCTGGCCTTATCATCATCGCTGCAGACCAAGACGTCGCACTCCACTGCCGCTTCACCGGTGAGTAGAGCCGCGCCGAGATTGTGGAACGCGGCCGCAACGCTGACGCCTTGCGGCAGCAATTCTCTGGCGGCCTCCGCAGCCGAGCCCTGCCAGACGCCGAGCATGCGCGTTGGCGCGCCGCCAACCGAAGCGGCCAGCGGCACGGTGGTGTCGATGACAATGGTCCCCGGCTTCCACACCGTCTTCAGCTGCTTCAGCAGCGGGGTCAGCCCGGAGAAGGGAACCGTCAGCACCGCGACGTCGCATTGGGAAACCGCAGAGGGGTTATCGGTGCCGCCAATTTGGGCAAATCCCCCGATCTGCTCTCGCAACTGCTTCGCCACTTCCTGCGCTCGCTGCGCGTCACGCGAGCCGATCACCACGTGCTCGCCAGCCCGCGCCAGGCGGTTGGCCAGTCCAGTGCCCTCGGGTCCGGTGCCACCTAAAATCGCAACTGTCCGAGCCATCAGCTTTCTCCGTTTCGTTCGGCTTTGCTCCAGCATATCTGCATTTGTGAAGGGTGCGATCGTCGAGATCCTTCGCGCCGCTCAGGATTACACGCTTTTGGCTGGTTGTGGCGGCCGTCATTGTGCATACGGCCTTCGTACGACGCTGCCGAAATACGCACTTTATCGCCGATTGGTGCTCTCTGGATGCTCCCACCATCCGGTATGATATCTTCGAAAATCGTACAGATGCCGACGAAAACCCCTACTCCAGCCGAGTTTCGCCTAGCCTGCGGACAATTTGCCACCGGGGTCACGGTCGTCACTGCAGAAAGGGCGCCTGGGCGCGTTCATGGCATGACCGCGAACTCGATTACCTCCGTTTCGCTCGAGCCTTTGCTGCTGTTGATTTGCGTGGACCAGCGCGCGCACCTCCTGCCTATGGTGAAAAAACAAGGCCGCTTCGGCGTCAACATCTTGAAGGAAAGCCAGGTGGCTGTCTCGCGCTATTTCGCGCAGACCGAGGAGAACCTCGAAACGGAGACGAAACTTGGCATTCGCTACCGGTGGACCCAGAGCGGGATTCCGCTACTCGAAGATGCTCTGGTCCATATGACCTGCAATGTTGCCGCGTCCTACGTCGCGGGGGACCACACCATTTTTATTGGTGAAGTGGAAAGCACGGAAGTGTTCGACGGCGAGCCACTTTTGTTTTTTCGGGGTGCTTACCGGCGCATCGCGCCGTGAAGCGGCACCCCATGAGCAATGGTCGGGATTTTTGAAAAAAGCAGATCCCCAACTCCGCCTGCCTGCGGCAGGCAGCCTGGGGATGACAGTTGAGGGCGGGTGCGGCGCTAGTGGTGGCCGCCTAGCGGGTCGCGCTTTGTCCCGTACACTGCGCCCCAGCGGTCGGTCATTTCGCCGCGGACCTCCCACAGTTCCGGAAAAAATTTGTGGCGCATGCCTTCTTCGAGGATCTCGACCGGCCTGCCTTTTAGCGATTTCGAACCGAATCCGATGGTGCGGTGAATCAGTTGCATGTGCTCGTATCGGAATTTCTGAAACAGTTCGTCGAACTCGGCCAAGGCTTCCGCTACTACATAGGCGTCTCCGTGCGAATATTCGGAGTCGTAGATTTTTTCGAGGGTCAACCCGTGGTTGTCCAGGTAATGTTCCTTGAACGACGCCCACAGCGGTTGATACATCTTCAATAGCACGCGGAAGCCCGGCGATTCCTGGCCGCTGCCGTTGCCCAGGCGCCGGCGGATGGCCTGGTATTCTTTCGGCGACATGATTTCGAGCAGGGCAATCTGCTGGGTCATCAGCCGCTGTGCGGTGTGCACGCGGCGAAACAGCGTGATCACGCGATTGGTGTTTTCCTGCTGCAGGTGGTCGTCGATGTCGAGGAGCGTGTAGGCGATCAGCTTCATCCACAGTTCTTCAACCTGGTGGACGATCTGGAATTGCAGTTCGTCGGCATTGCATAGTTCGTCGAAATCGGACTGGCAGGCGAGTAGCGCCTTGGTGTTCAGGTATAGCTCGTAATCGAGTGTGCCTTCGCCACCCATTAGCGCGTAAAACTGTTCGCGGTTCATGAATCGATTCTCCCACAGGCGTAATTCTGATTCATCTTGAGCGCATCGGGGCAGGACGGGCGAAAAATTTTAGTAGGCGTTGCCAGTAGAACGCTAAAAACTGCCTTAGGCGCGATCGCCAGGAGCCGGCAGGGCGCCTCGCGCACGCTCAGGCCGAACCGGGCGCCACCGGGGATTGCTAGCGTTCGGAATTGCCGGAGGGGCGGGTTTGCTCGGTCGAATCGCCCATTTCCTTGCGGTGGCTTTTTACTTCGCGGAGGGCGTAGATCGGCTTGTTTTGGGATTCGTAGTAAGTTCGCGCGATGATCTCGCCTAGCAGGCCCATGGAGATGAACTGCACGCCGCTCACAAAAAGGGCGACTCCTGCGAGCATGAGGGGGCCGTGCTGGGTCATGATCGTGACACCGTGCGCGAGTTTCTCGTACAACAGATATGCGGCGTCCAATGTGGCCAACAAGACTCCGCTAACGCCCAGAAGGCCGAAGAACTGCAGCGGCCGCGTGGAGTAATCCTGCAAAAACTTCACAATGATCAAATCCAAAAAAACGCGCAACGTTCTCCCGATGCCGTAATTACTCTTGCCATTCTTGCGCGCCAGGTCGGTGATCGGCACTTCCGTGATACGCGCGCCGGTGGAACCCGCTAACGCGGGAATAAAACGGTGCAACTCGCCGTACAGCTGAATTTCCTGGATGATTTCGCGACGGTAGGCCTTGAAGGTCGTTCCAAAATCGTGCAGATCGATGCCGGAGAGTTTCGCCATCATCCAGTTGGCCACACGGCTGGGAACCTGGCGCATAAGCCAGTGATCGTGGCGGGCGTAGCGCCAGCCGCTGACGAGGTCGAACCCCTCCTCGATTTTCTCGAGGAAGCGCGGGATTTCTTCAGGGTCGTGCTGCAGATCGCCGTCCATCGAAATAATGATCTCGCCGCGGGCGAAATCGAATCCGGCCTTCAGGCCCGCGGTCTGCCCGAAATTCCGCCGCAGCCGCACGATGTTGACGCGGTGATCGTGCTCGTAGATATCCGACAGGACCTTGAAGGTGTTGTCCCGGCTGCCGTCGTCCACGAAGATCAACTCGTAAGGCTCGCCGATAGCATCCATCACCTCGGTGATCTTCATGTACAACGGCGGAATGTTTTCCTGCTCGTTGAAGAAGGGAACGACCAAGGAATAGCGAATTGTGGAGTCATTTCTCATGTTTCGCCGGCTACGAGCCCATAGTCTATCAGGCGAATCCCCTGGGAGGCGACAAGATTTCTGATCTCTACGTCGGTCAAAATCTGCAGTTCGGTTTGCCGGGAATCCTGCAAACGCGTCGACGTATTCCGCAGGGCTTGATCGGCGTAACCTGGGTGGCACATCAATTCCGTGGTGCCGTCCGGCAAGCTTCGCAGGAGTTGTGCGACGCCTTGCTTGGTCATCTCCCCGGTCTGCGCGATGCCGCAAAAATAGTCCGCGGTGGAGATTCCCGCGCGCTCCGCCTGTTCCCGCGCATCCCGCGCCAGCAATTTCAGTCCACGCGCCTGCACGCCCTGCTTCAGCACCGCCGCCGTGTGCAGCTCTTCCCCGGCCGAGAGAGCTGCGCGCAAGCTCGACGCCTCGTGCGCCACGCGAATCGCGCCGATGCTGTAGCGTTTCGCGAGCCGGAGCGCAAGCTCGAACAGTCCCGGGAGCATGTGGACGTGCTTGTGTCCGTCCAGATGAGTGGGCTGAATTCCCAGGTCGCGCACTTTTTCGATTTGCGCTTCCCACTCTTGCTCTACTTCGTGCAGCGGCAGCCCGCCTCGGGCAACCCGTAGCAGCAAGTTTTCCGGCCCGCCTTCGAACTCGCCCCGGTCGTTCACCAGGCTGGTGACCAACTCCCGCGCGGCGACCGGCGCGCCATCACTCAGGTTCAGATGCACGCCCACGCCGAGCCCGGGCGTCGACCGCGCCACCTCCACGCCGGAGGCAAACGACGAGCCATTGGCGAGCAGCGACGCGCTGGTCACAATGCCATTCCGGTGGGCTTCGGCGATTCCCCGATTCACGCCCTCGGTCCAGCCCAAATCATCCGCATTCACGATCAAACTCTTCACAAATTACCTGGCCACACAGGCCAACCTGTCCTTTCGACCAGATACACAATGGTACGAGACCTCGCGCGCGTACCATTGACCGTGTCTGCTCTCAACTTTAGCATGGCCTAATCGAGGGATAGATGCCTGTAAAGAGGCGTGAATTAAAACAGGTTGTGCCCCGCCACAGCGAAAACCGCCGTGGGCACCGCATGAACTCGCGCGTACCGATTCGCCTGGAATGGGATGACCCAAAAGGGCGGCGGTGCAGCGCGGACGCCCATACACGCGTCGTTAATCCTTACGGGTGCATGGTGGTGCTGGAGCACGACCTGAAGTTGGAGCATCGCGTGGCGTTAACGAATGTCGCGACGCAGACCAGCAACTCCGCCGTGATTGTATGGAAAGGAACGCAGCGGCCGGAAGGCGGCTGGGAATACGGCGTCGAGCTTGTCGCGCCGGAGATGGACTTTTGGGGTCTGGAACTATGAAGCCTCTGACGAATACGAAACCCTTGCCGGCGCCGTCTTTGCGTCCGGCCCTGAACCGCCCGCCAACCGCGGAAGAACGCCGCCGTGCGCAGCGAGTGCTGCTGCGCATTGCCGTAGTGATTCACGTCATTGGCAAGCCGCCAATTTATGGCAATACGCACACGGTGAGCGCGAGCGGTGCGATGATCATCATGTCCGAGCCTCTGGCCGAGGGGACCAAGGTCACCATCGAAAATACCAAGACCCAGAATAAAGTCGAGGCCAAGGTGGTCCGACCGCCGCAGACTACGGGCGACGGATGGTTGGTGCCGGTTGAATTCTCAACCCCTTCACCGGTGTTCTGGAACGTTTTCTTTCCACCCTCCATCAACTAGCCACGAGCCAGCAGGCGTTGCGGCTGCTAGGTTTATCCGCCTTAACATGGGCGCACAGCCTGAAGGCTGTCCGTTAGGTTCGTGTGCCACGCCGAAAAAGGAAAGAGCGGCCGCAAACTTCGCGGCCGCCCGGTCATTGTCACCGTGTTTCTTATTGAATGGAAATGCTCACGGCCGCAGACGTCGAACCCGCGTATGTGGCGTCGCCGCTATACACGCCTGTAATGGTGTCGGTGTGTGGCGTAGTGCCTCCGCCGCCGCCCCCGCCTCCGCTACTGCTGCCTCCGCCGCATCCCGCGATTCCCGCGGCCAGGCATGCGAACAACAGCGCGCCCGCGCAAGCGTAGCCGAGCCGCCGGGTGAACCGTGCGACTCGCAGCCGCGACAAGCTAAGCAGAATTGCCGACAACAGCAATCCCGCGACAATCCACATTGGTCCAAAGGGCGAACGAGGTGTGCGGTTCGACCCGCTTGGGGGCGTCAGTAGCGATAGGGTGGTCGTCAGCGTGGCGGTGCAGGTTCCCGGCGTCGTGCTCGTCCCTGCCGTGGGAGTGCACGTCGCTGCAGTGCCCAGTGCGGTGGTCCCGTTCATGAATTGGACGGTTCCGGTGGGGCCCGCAGCGTTGTTATTGGTACCCGTGACCTTGGCGGTCAGCGTTACGCTACCGCCGGAGCTTATGCTCGCAACGCTCGCCGTAACCACGGTGGTGGTTACTTGAGTTCCGCCGTTGGTCGCGGTCACGGTGATCGCAGGCGAAGTGGAGGCCGCGTAGTTGCTATCACCGGAATAAACTGCGGTGATGCTCTGCACCCCCGTCGATGTGAATGTCACCGAGGTGGTAGCAGTTCCGGTCGCGTTCGAGACCGTACCCGCTGTTCCTGACACTGTGCCGGTACCGAGAGTTGTCGAGCCCGCCATGAACGTTACCACCCCGGTCGGAGCCGCACCGTTGCTCTGCGTGGCAATCGTGGCGGTCAGCGTGACGGTCTTGCCTGAGGAGGCGCTGCTGGCCACCGTTGAGGTCGTCGCGGCCTTGGCGATGGTCACCGCTTCAGCTTTCGATGTGCTGGCCGTAAAACTGTTATCTCCGGAGTAAGCCGCAACCAAACTGTGGCTACCTGGCGCGAGCTGCACCGGCTGGTCCTCCGCGAACCCCAGGCTATTCAACTTCACGGTTCCGCTGCCGGAGAAATCGTTCAGCGCCGCGCCGTTGTCGGTCAACGTTATCGTTCCTGTCGGGCATGCGACGACAGTGGTTCCGGCGCATTGATTTCCATTGTGGTCAGACACCGCGATCTGGAGGATGTAGGGGGCGCCATACGCCAGCGAGATCGCCGAGGAATTGATGATCGGACTCCCACTCGAGTTGAAGGTCACTACGTTGACGGCGGTCTGGCTGCCTTCGGGCGTCACCGTTACCGTTACCGGCGCGGAGGTACCGGACGCGTAGGTACCGTCCCCGGAATAACTGGCTACGACTGGATATGCTGTGCCGCCTGGTAGCAGGTTTGTCGCGATCGTGACAGTGCCGCTGCTCAGTGAAGCCGATGCGTTTTGCGAGAATGCCCCAATCCCGAGTTGCGGGCTTGTGGTAGCCGGGGTTCCCGATGCGGGCTGGGCAACCAACGAGACGAATCCGGTAGCCGCGGTGGGCGTTACTTTGACCGTAAAGTCGACATTCGATCCGTGAGTGATGTTGATCGTAGACGGGCTCGTACTGGTAATTGCGACAGTATCCGATGTGAATGTCGCCGTGGGCCATGCCGTCAGCAGATTCGACACGTTCAGCGAGCCCAGCCCTGTCGCCAAATCGTAGTTAGTCGTCGTCAACCACGCCGGATTGGAAGTGTGCGCCGGATCGACGAGTACGCCGAATTGCCCCGCGGCCGTGCTTGCGTTACTGCAGTTCAGTGTCCCACCCTGGCACGCCACGGAATTATTCCCCGTGATTGTGTCGTAGAAAATGCAGCCCGAAGGCGTCGACGCAGCGGTGGCGGCATTCGACGGGCAAGAGTTGCCTCCTTTCTTGTAAAGCTGATAGAGCACGAAGTTCGCATTGCCTTGCCGTTGCAGGCTCTGCTGTTGGATGACACGTGCCATGATTCCTGCAAAGGCTGGCGCCGCCGCGGACGTGCCGCCCACGCCCTGGAAATCGTGATACGGCGAATTCAGGTCGCACGAACTCGTGCTGCTGTCTGTGCCTGTATTCGCGTCTTCCTCGCAGATGATGACGAAGCTGCCGTTGCCCCCACTTCCGGAAAACAAGGAAAGGTCGGGAATATCACGGGCTCCATCCGCGGGATTGCCCAGAGTTCCTGACTGCCAGGTAGGCTTGGGATTAATAAGCCCTCCGCCCGTAGCAGTGATACTGCTAGCCCCTCCCGCGCCGGCCACCAAATCCAGGCCAAAGTTATTTGAGCTGGGATCATTATCGGCATCGATGATTGCCGCCGTGCAAGGAGTTAAATTCCCGGTGGTGGCCGACGCGGCGCACGAATAGTTCCATGTGGACTCCGGAATGTAAGACTTTGCCGAAGTAGTTGCCGGTCCGGGAGCATTCCAATATGTCGATGCGGCCACCGTATAGCTGAAATCGGTTCCGCCCACAGCGACGTTGTACCCTGTCGACGCCAAGCCGCTGACTGCAAGCCCTTGCGTCGCAACGTCCTGATTAGCGGGTAATGCGGCCGGATCGCACGCAGCGGACCCACTGTCGCCCGCCGAGAGAATCGCGGTGATGCCTTGCGCCGCAGCTTGCTGCCATAGCGAGACGTAAAATTGTTCGCCGCTCGCTTCGAGGCTAGCCTCGCAGGCGCCGAAACTTTCGCTGAGGATTGGAGCGATGTTGTTATCGATGATGTAAATTGCGGACAAATCTATGCCGGCAATGCCGATACTTTGCGAATCTTGGGAAACGACCAAATCGATCGTCGCCCCGGGTGCCACCCCGCCCGACCACTCGACGTCCAGGTCCGCTTCGATCTCGTCGTAAATTGCGCTATTCGGGCCCAGAATGCCGGGGTCGGGTCCATTCAAAATAACGTTGCTGGAGCTAAAGTTTGCAGGAAGGCCGAACAGGCTGCGGTACTGCGTGACATCGGCAACATTAAGGTTCGAGTCTTGGACGATCGCGATGGTCACGCCAGTTCCATCCGGCGTGCCAGCCGGCAGGTTGTAGATTTTCGCGAAATCACCCGGGCCCAGTGCGTAGCACGGCTGATTGCCAGAGGTTCCGCATCCGGGTGAAAATGTAAACAGTGGCTTCACCTCGCCGGTCGCCTTTGTCTTCTGAAACGTCCCCAGACGGTGGGCTTGCGATTTCGGCCGAAAGTCATGCAGTGAAACCACGCCCGCTACGACTGGGGCGAGTGCCGCGGGAATCTGCGGATCAGACACATTCGCCATGTGTGATTTCCCGTTTATGGAATAGTGATGGATTTCGGTCCGAAAGGCGTTGCGTACCTGGCCGACATTCCCGGAAAATTCGATCCTGGTGCGTCCCGCGCTCACCTTAATTCCCGTAAACCCCTGCGAGGTAAGCCAGTCGGTCACTGCTTGAATATCTGTGTCTGCCGGACCGAATTGGCTTCCGAATTGAGCGGGAGTCAGCCACTTGTGATAGTTCGACGAGCTCTTGTCCTGCAGCTGCTCGAGCAACTGGCGAAGCGCGGTTTCCTGATCCGGGCTGCGCTGCAATAGGATCTGCATGCGGTCCGCGACTTGCGAATCCGCTACCGGACCCTGGTCGAATTCGGGGCGGGCCATGGGATGGACGTTTCCGCGCAGCGTCACGAGGTTGCTCGGGTCGACGGTTTGCGTGACACGCGCGGGGACCGCTGGCGTTTGCGGCGTCGCGGTTGCCGCCTGGGCGTCCGCAATTTGCGCCCTCGCGCTCCAGCAGGTCAGCGACATGGCCAGCAGGGAACAACCAAAAATTACGCCTCGACTCACCCGGAACCCATTGATCTTCATGAACCCGCCCACGAACTCAGATTTGTTTTCGTGCACCATGCGTCTTCCAAGACTCAAAGCCGCGGAAACAACCCATTACTACAAGATAGATTTTACTTGGGAATGGTTGCCCACGTTGCGTCGATCTCGTACACGTTCCCACTTGCATAACCTGATCGCTGGGATAACGCAGGTTAGAACTCTCAAAGGGAGTCCGTTGGAGGGCACTCCACCTCTTCTTATCTTCCTTCGCGGCCCTCGGCGAGTTCCCGGTTCTGTGAGCGAATTTCGCTCGCGCGATGTCACCCGACCGCAAGGCCTAGATAAAAACCCGGAGCGTCGGCAAAAGTTTCGCGCTCATTTCTCGAGTTAGTCGCGGTCCAGACCAGGGCCCCCGATCCGGGCGGACCGGATTCCGTCGAAGCCGGGCAGTTTGAGTATAATGTCGCTCGCTACCCACGAACCGAGGAGGACACATGGCTGAGCCGTCGTATGAAGAACTCAAAGCGCGTCTCGCGGAACTCGAAAAGCAGTCGCCGGGGCGCCGCACAGGTCAACTGGATTTCCGCGTCGGCGAAAAAGGAGGCGTGAGCGTTTACGGCCTCGGCCGGTTTCCGGTGACGCTGTACTACGAGCAGTGGATTCGCCTGCTGGACACCGCGAAGGAGTTGCGCGAGTTCTTGGAAGAAAACAAGGCGGAAGGCAAACTCAAGCTCAAAGAAAAATCTGCAGGAGCGTAGGCCATCTTTGCAGGGTTAACCACCGCCGCCCAGGCTCATTCTGCTCTGGGCCGCGAAGTCGGTGTCCCGCACACTGTGCTTGTGCTTCCGGGAGTTCTGTCGAAGTATTCTTTAGTTGGAATTTTCTTCCCTAGAAAGGAAGTACAAATATGAGAGCGACAACCACGGGACGACCATCGTTTTACCGGGCTGTTGCGCTTGGTGTTTTCGTGCTCACCAGCAACTGGGCTTCGGCGCAAACTCCGTCGCCCGCGTTGTTGGTGCTCGAAAAAAGCGACAGGTCCATGGCGATTGTCGATCCGGCGAGCTTCAAGATTGTCGCCCAAGTTCCCGTCGGGGAAGATCCGCACGAGATCGTCGTGTCGCCCGACGGAAACGTGGCGTACATATCGAACTACGGCGGCACCGACAGCAATCTAGACACGATCTCGGTAGCCGACCTTGTCGCTCAAAAGCCGTTGGCCCCGATCCGTCTCGGCGCGCTGCGCTCCCCGCACGGCCTGGCGTTCGCGGGCGGCAAACTCTATTTTACCGTAGAGACCAACAAAGCTTTTGGTCGCTACGATCCCGCCACCCGGACGGTCGACTGGATTCTCGGCACCGGCCAGGACCGCACGCACATGATCAACGTGTCGGAAAGGCTGGACCGCATCGTGACGTCGAACGTAAATTCCGGCACTATCAGCATCATCGAGCAAGTGATGCCCTCGTTTCCGCCGCAATACCAGTCGCCCGCCGGAGGTCCGCCACCTGGCGCCGGGCCGGGAGGTCCGCCACCTCGCAAGACATGGGAGGTAACCAGTGTCCCATCGGGCCGGGGATGTGAGGGTTTCGACGTGTCGCCGGACGGCAAGGAAATCTGGGCGGCGAACGCGCAAGACGGAACCGTAACCGTCATCGATGTCGCCAGCAAAAAAGCGGTGCAAACCTTTCCCGTGTCTGCCAATCATGCAAACCGCCTGAAGTTCACGCCCGACGGTAAACGGGTTCTGATTTCCGGCCTGGGAGGAGGTCCGGCGGGTTCGGCGCAGGCTGCTGCGTCGAAGGGTTCGAACCTGACCGTTCTCGATGCCGCCACACACAAAGAAATCCAGCAGCTGAATCTCGGAGGCGCCTCCGCGGGCATCCTGATCGTGGCCGACGGTTCGCGTGCCTTTGTAGCCGTCAGCGAAAAAAACAAAGTCGCGGTCATCGATTTGAAAACGCTGTCAATGACCGGCGAGATTCCCACCGGCAAACAACCCGACGGCCTGGCCTGGGCGCAACGAAAATGAAAAAGGCGCCACGGTCATTCCCGGGTTCGTGCGCCCGCTCGTAAACTTGTCCTCAGCGGCCGAAGCCGGATGAAAAGCAGCGTTTGCGGCACGGCCCTTTGTCTTTTTGGGTAACGGAAGCCCTGCCCGTCGCACCACCTCGAGGATTTCCGGCGTTCATCATGCATGCGTTCTGGAAACTGCAGGATCCGTCCCTGGCGCACACCCAGCAAGCGATGTTCGCGAAGAATTTGTCCATGTTGGGAGCAGCGCTGATGATCGCGTACTTTGGTTCCGGGCCTCTCAGCATCAATGGCGGGAAGTAACAGGAAGCCGGCTATTCACGCTTGGCCCAGTCCTAAGCTGTAAGGCGGGCGGCGCTGCCGCCGGGTTGGGCGCCAATCGGGAGACTGGCGTACCTAGACCAACCAATCCGTTTTGCATAGCGAAGCTTAATCGGAAGACTTCAGGATGCGTGCGGCTCGGAATCTACTTCGTTTGCCGAAGCGACCGCGCCCTCGCCGGAACCGTTGCCCGCTCCGGCAATTTCCCGGATGGACTTGCCGGAATCTTTCAAACTGTCCAGCGTGGTTTTTGCGTGCTCGTCCACCGCGCCCACAGCGGCTACCAGGCACGAGTATAGAAACGCCTTCATGCCGGTGCGGAATTGCTCGGTGGATTGCTCGGTCGCCCGAGCCACGTCGCTCTCGATCGAACGACGGCGCGCTTCGCACGCCGCACGATTTTCGGCATCCAGCGCGGCTAGCGAAGACATGACACGTTGCGTCGCTTCGGAGATGATCAAGTCCACCTGAACTTCCGACTGGCGCTTGAATTCTTCCATCGTGGTGTTGGCGGAAGTTTGCAGTTGCGCGCGGGCTCCCGCACTGCAGGCGTCCATCTGCGCCGCGGCCTCGCGGGTGACCATCAGCTTGTCTTCCATCAGGCGAACCAGTTGCCGGTCGGAAACGCGCGTCGCCGCCGCTTCGAAATCCTCGGTGGCGCGCCCGATGGAGCTGGCCAGCTGTTCGCGCATCCGCGGCTCCACTTCGCCGACGGCCTTTTCCAATATTCGCTGCGCTTCGGTGAGGTAGCGTTGCGTTTCGGCCGACAAATTCTCGAGTCGTTGGGTAAGTTCTTGCGATCGCCCTCGGAATTCTTCCTGGTGAACTTCCCAGCGCGTCCGGTCTTCCGCGAGCCGCATTTCCATCCGGCTGAGCACTTCTTCGCGGGCTGTGCGCATCATGGTTTCGAGGCGTTGCTCGGAATGTTCTTCAATTTGATGGACGCTCGCTTTGCACACGTCGTCGATCTTGCTCAGGGCCTGACGCACTGCGCCCATCAGGTGATCGTTGATTGCGGTGTGCACGGCCTTTTCAGCCGCCGCCTGCAATTTGCCATGGACGGCCGCCACCAGCTGGTCCGAAGTAATAACCACGCGCTCCGGCTTGGTCGCGGCCGCAGAGGGTGCCCCAGGAAATGCGGTGACGCCGGTGCTTCGATATTCCGGGTCAGCCGGCGCGGGTTTCGGCGCGGCATCGGCCGGCGCGGATTCGGGCTCACGCGCAAGAGCTGTTCCGGTCGCTTCCGGCATCCTCGAATCGTGCACTCCCAGTAATTTATGCCAGTCATCGGGAGGCGCAGGCACGCCCCAGACATTGGCCGGCGATTCCAGTTCCACGCCAATCTGATACAACTCGCGGGGACTCATGGGAGGATGAATAGACCGCACTTGCGCGCGCATGACCGGAGTGCTGGATTCGCCATTCGGCTCCAGAATTTGCAGTCCGATCCACGACCCAACTGCGTAGTCGTGGCGAGACGGGTAACGGCAGCCGTGCAAGTTCAAACTTACCGCCGAGGTTCGTTCTTGAAATGACAATCCGAGCTTGGTCTGGCCGACCACAACCAGCGGAACGGTTCGCTCAATCCGCGTGCTTCGCCGTGACTCGATGCCCGAGAATCTAGCTGCTGCGCCCACTTCTTACCTCCGACCTACCCAATGGGGAAGCCTACCACCGTCTGCAGGCCCCGCAAGTGAAAATTTTGGGAATGCCCCAAATCGAAAAGTGGGTTGCGAGGTTCGTAACGGAAAGTACTGGGCCGGGGTGTCGAACCCAAAGTAACCCTGCTGCCGCTGATCGACAAAACAGGGGCAAGGCACTCCTGCGCCCGCACTTAAGACCAGTGGCGCACGACTTTGAGTCGCGGTAAACTACGCAGCCAACCCGTGCTCTGGAGAAGGCTGGGTCTTCTGCGCCATAACCTGTGAACCCAAGACTTGCCGCCATTAGCGGTCCCCTGCGCGACTCGGTCTTTCCCTTGAAGGATGGACTGCTGTCGATCGGGCGCGAACTCTCGAATGACCTGATTATCGACGATAGCCTGGTCTCCCCGCAACATTGCCAGATCGCCTTTGGATCGGAACAGTGCGTGGTGCAGGACCTCGGCAGCCTATCCGGCACTTTCGTGAATGGCCTTCCCGTGCTGGAGCGCCCGCTAGCCCACGGCGACCAGATCGTAATCGGCGGTTCGGTGTTTCTGTTTCTGCGCGAAGAGCCTGCCGCGTCCTATGCAAGTCCCGTCGAGTTGAGGGACAGCTCCACGAATGCAGCGGCCACTACCCGTCTTCGCCGGGAGGACGCGCGCTATCTCCAACCGGAAGCCTTGGCGGCGCTTCCGACCGGGGAACGCACGGCGCGCGATTTGCAGACGCTGCTGAAAATCGCCACCGCGATCGGCTCCATTCGCAATGTCGAATCGCTGCAGTGGCAACTGCTGGGCATGATCTTCGATGTGGTCCCCGCCGAGCGCGGCGCCATTCTCGCCGGAGCCGACCCCACGGAATTTTCCTCGGTGGTCGCCTGGGACCGTGTCGCCGGCCCGCAGCATCCTGTCCACGTCGATCGCGATCTCGCACAGCAAGTTTTTCAGGAACGCATCGCCATCCTCAGCAACGACCCCAGCGAGACGCCGCGCACGCCGCCGGGGCATTCGCTGATCTGCGTTCCGCTGTTGAATTTGGATAAAGTGGTCGGCTTGATTTATCTCGACACCGCGAATCCGGTGGTGCGTTTCACCGAAGACGATCTGCACCTAGTGACCGCCATTGCCGGCGTTGCCGCTATGGCCATCGAGAGCGCGCGCCAAGTGGAGTGGCTGGGCAGCGAGAATCTCCGCCTGCGCGCCGAAGTCAATCTGGATCACGATATGGTCGGCGACAGCGCGCGCATGCGCGAGATCTACCAGCTCATCGAACGCGTCGCGGTTACGTCTTCCACCGTGCTGATCTACGGCGAGAGCGGCACCGGCAAGGAACTCGCCGCCCGCGCCATTCATCGCAACAGCCCGCGCCGAGATCAACCCTTTGTGGCTATCAATTGCGCCGCGCTCACGGAGACTCTGCTGGAGAGCGAACTGTTCGGACACGAACGCGGCGCGTTTACCGGCGCCATCGCCCAAAAACGCGGACAGCTTGAGATGGCCAACGCTGGCACGATCTTTCTCGACGAAATGGGGGAGATCAGCCCCGCGCTACAAGCCAAACTGCTGCGCGTTTTGCAAGAGCGCGATTTCATGCGCGTAGGCGGCACCCGCTCCATGCCCCTGAATATCCGGGTCATCGCTGCGACCAACAAGAATCTTCAGAAAGCCACCAAGGACGGCACGTTTCGCGAGGATTTGTATTACCGGCTCAATGTGGTTTCCGTAACCATGCCTCCTTTGCGCGATCACAAGGAAGACATCCCATTGCTGGCCGGATATTTCGCAGCCAAATATGCCGAAAAATGTAACCGCCGTGTCCTGGGGATTTCGCCGGACGCCGGCACGCTGCTTTCGCAATACCATTGGCCCGGCAACATACGCGAACTGGAGAACGCTATCGAGCGCGCCGTCGTCCTCGGCTCGTCGGGAATGATTCTTCCCGAGGACTTGCCGGAAACCTTGCACGAGACTCCCGCGCAGTCGATGCGCTCCTCGACCTACCACGAAGCGGTTCGCCAACTGAAACGCCAGCTCATCCTGACCGCCATGGATCAGTCCGAAGGAAAAATCACCGAAGCCGCCCGATTGCTTGGCGTGCATTCCAATTACCTTCACCGATTGATCCGCAACCTCGATCTCCGCCTGACACTAAAAAAGCGCAACAAAGCCTGAGCTCGGCGGCGTGCTTTGTTCTCTTCTATCCCTGCGGATAGTCGCAACTATCCGATCGGATAGCAATTCAGGAAATTGCGCCGGCTCTGTTTCCACAAATCCTTCACCATCAATCTTTTTGATGCGCGGTACGGTGCAGGCTTTCACGGCCCTTCGCATGCTTCCAGTAAAGCGTGCGCCTAAGCACAACGATTCGAAAAGGAGAACTATCATGAAAAATAATCTGAGCCGCATCCTCGCCATCGTCGCGATCGCACTGATCGCCATCTGCGCCGCTCCGGCACCCGCCGCCGCGCAAAACGTTTACAATGGCCGCTTCACCCTGCCGGAGGACGTCCGCTGGGGCGCGGCGCTATTGCCTGCGGGCGAATACACCTTCTCGCTGAAGTCCAGCGTCCTTCCAGCGCAGATCGTCATTCACGGATCGAACGGCACCTCCATGGTCCTGACCTCCAATACCGTGCCGAAGAAGGGCGACGCCCCCAGTAGCCTCACCATTCAGCACCGCTTCGGAATGCGCGTCGTCAGCGACCTGTATCTCGCCGAACTGGGTATCGACCTTCGTTACGCCGCACCCAAACTCCCGCACAACGAAATCGCGCAGGGACCCGTTGAAACCGAGCAGGTTCTAGTCGCGATGGCCACGAAGTAAGCCCGCCTCGGACGCCTCGCCCCGGGGGCAAGCCGCAACCCACCATCCCCCGACCAAACGCGGCTTGCCTCTGGTTTTCTTCGGAAAAGCAAGACCCCACGCGCCAGCCTACAGCGCCTGGGGTCTTCGCATTTTGCTTCGCGGAGCTCCAGTTTCGCCCCGCCGAAATATTGCGAATTGCCGAACCAGATGTGGGGCCGCGCTTGGGCGCGCCTGGTCCGCCTTTTTGGTCTCCCGTTATTTCGGCGCGTAGAAGACGTAGTCGGCGGAATACGCGGCGCGGATCTCCTGTCCGGAATGCGCGGCATCGCAGCCAGCGGCTGGCGCTTTGCCACCTTTGGTATGAAGCCGCTGAATCGTCGTGGCGCGCGAGAACGCACCGTCATTTCCGCTGTGGGCGACGATCGTGACCAGAAGCCACGGAATCGAATCGGGATCGGGAGAAGGTGCATTGGCGACCGCTTTACCGGTCACGCGGCTGCCATCGCTGGCTTCCCACGAAGGCCCGGCGAAATGCTTGCCAAACGATTTGCCGTCCTTGTCGAACAGCTGTGCGTCGGGGGCTTTCAGCGCCCACGCGAATTGCGCCCCGTCGCCCTTGCAGGCATAGATCTGGTCGCCCTTCGCATGGAGTTCGACAAGCAACTGCTCGTTGGCCGGCGGCAGGAGTTGTTGCGGCACGCGCTGGGATTCTTGTTGCGCGGCGAGGGACAGGGACAGCATGGTCGTCGCGGCGACAACTAGGGATGCTGATGCCAATCCGCGAATGTGGTCGTACATGAAAAGATGCCTCCCGTAATGCCGCTGTCCCGGCTCGCAGAGCAATATAACTCAACTCGGTTCCCTCGGGGGGTGAACAGAGCTATGGCCCAATGGAGACTTGCAGCCAGGATCGTTCGCCCCGCATCGTTCACCCAGCATTCATAAACGCGCGAGAGCCTACCTGTCGTCGGCGAAGCTTGCGACGCGGTTGTCTCGGAAATGCGCGACACGGCTATCCTCGTTGCTCTACGGACAGCAAACTCATACGATGCATCTTCGAGAACCCCGTTCAGGGCCTTTACCGTGAGCCACCGCAAGAAGGGAACGCACCGATGCAAACGAAAATAACCGTCCGTCGCAGTCCATTCACCCGCCAGGCGGCTCCCATAATTTGTTTGTGCGCGATGGCGCTGTTTCTCGTGCATGTCGATATTTTGCGCGCGCAAGGAAAAGCCCGGCTAGCGTCCGACACGGAAGCGGGCTCGCCGGAGAAACCTGCAGACCTGGAACGGCGTGTCGAGGCACTGGAAGCAGAAGTCGCGGAACTCAAGCGCCTCCTAACGGCAAATGTCCCGGCGTCGCCGTCTGCGAACGCGGCAGTGGCATCGGTTACCGCGAACAGTAGTGCGGCAGCTTCCACCGTGGGCAACGCAACCGTTGCGTCCAACACCAACACTCAGGCAAACCCCGATTCTTCGGCCGCCCCGGTACCGCTGGACCAAAAGGGAGCCAATTTCTTGCGCGATACGACGATCAATCTCGCTCTCGATGGCTATTATGACTACAACTTCAATGCTCCGGTCGGTCGCGTGAATTTGCTTCGGGCCTATGATGTCTTGAGCAACAACTTCAGCTTGAACCAGGCAGATGTGATTTTCGATCACGAGCCCGACGTGAGCGATGGGCGCCGCTTTGGCGCTCGGCTCGACCTGCAATATGGGCAAGCTACGGATACCTTGCAGGGCAATCCCGCAAACGAGCCCCGGCCAGCGATTTATCAAAATATCTTCCAAGCCTACGGAACGTACGTCGCTCCGGTCGGCAACGGGCTGAGCATCGACTTTGGAAAATGGAGCAGCTCGCTCGGAATCGAAGGCAATTACACGAAGGATCAGATGAACTACTCGCGTGCGTACTTCTTTGATTTTCTGCCCTTCTATCACATGGGTGTTCGCTTGGCCTATCCGGTGAACGACAGCTTCACTCTGAACTATTGGATCGTGAACGGGACCAACCAGGCGGAAGCCACCAACGGTTTCAAAGACGAGCTGTTCGGATTCACGGCGAAACCCAAGAAGTCTGTGACCTGGGTGATGAACTATTATCTCGGCCAGGAGCATCCGGACCGCGCCGTGTCCGCGCCGACTAATCCCGTTCCCGTCCAACCGGGCTTGACGTTCACGGCGATTACTCCGGCGCCAAACGGCCTCCTGCACATCTTCGACAGTTACGTAAGCTGGCAGGCCACCGCCAAATGGACCTTCGCGCTCGAGGGCGACTACGTCATTGAGCGCTTGTGGCGCAATCAAGCGCCAGGGGAGTCCTCCGCGCCGTCGCATGTGGATGGGACCGCAGGTTACGCTCGCTATGAAATTTCGAAACACTTTGCCGCAGCGGCGCGCGCCGAATATCTCTCCGACCGCGGCGGCTTGTTCAGCGGACTGACTCAGGCTCTCAAGGAGACCACGGGAACATTCGACTATAAGCTGAGCGAAGGATTTCTGATGCGCTACGAATGGCGCCGCGATTTTTCCAATCAGCCATCGTTTCTCAGCAGCACGCAAGGTCTACTGAGCAAAGAACAAAGCACCGCGACACTTGGACTCATCTGGTGGTGGGGCGGCAAAGAAGGCGCGTGGTAGCGCCTTCGGCAAGCCGGGCCCAATATTGTCCTGGTATGGGTCCGTGCCCACCCCGGGAGGTACAGGGCTCACTCCTGTCCTCAATTAGTCCCTCAAGCCAGTGCTTATGCCCCGGGATGTCCTGTAACCTCGAGAACAGCCAGTACTCTGTCCGGGGGGCGGGATGCCACGATCGGTTCGGTTATCGTTCTTGCTGTTCTTGCCGTGGATCCTCACGGCCGCCAGCGCTTCGGCGACTACGTATTACATTGCTGCGAGCGGCTCGGACTCAAATAACGGGACATCGAAGACAACCCCGTGGCTTCATGCCCCGGGCATGAACAACTGCTCCGCTACCTGCGCGTCCACCACACCTCAACCTGGGGATTCGTTTATCTTTCGGGGCGGCGACACGTGGCACTACGGCAACAGCAGTCTGACGCCTTACGTCGGGGGCACAAGTCCGCATTGGAACTGGGGTTGGGCGGGAAGCTCCGGCAACTGCAAATTGGACGGCTCAGCCGGCGCCGTCGTAAAAACCGGGTGCATTTACATCGGTGTGGATCAGTCATGGTTCAGCGGAAGCTCGTGGGCGCGGCCCATCATGAACATGGACAATCCGCTGACCACCTCACGGCCTTCCTCCTGCACCTTCGACGAGGACGGCCAAAATATCCTTTTTCTGAACAGCAACTACGTGATCCTGGACAACTTCGAGTGGGTTGGTTTGTGTTGGAACGGGTCACCGAATGCCGGCGTGGTAACCACCCTGGCGAACATGGTTGAAATTACAAACAATTATTTCCATGGGTGGACCTACGGCTCTGGTTCGAGCGTGGACTCCTTTCCCCAAATCAGTTGCAGCGGAACCGGATGCCGGGGAACCGAAATTGTCGATCACAACGTATTCGACGGATCGGACGCTTCTCTGGGATCCACGCCGGGCGCAGCCTCCGGCAAAGCGACTGGAGCGGGCTCGGAGCTTGCCTACAATGTTTTCTGGCATATCTCCAACGGCGACATTGCAGGCACCAGTTCCCTGAGCAGCGTCCATGACAATCTGTTCTTTTATTTGATAGAGCCCCAAGGGTCGATACACGGCAACATCATTGAATGGCTCGGTGTAGGCCCCGCGGCTTCGACTTATTTCTACAACAACCTAATGTTCAGCACCGGCGAAGGCGAAGGCATCGATATGTACACCGGTACCGCCGGCACATCCTATGTCTTCAATAACATCTCCTATCTCTACCGCGCCAACTTTGGCTCTTCCACGACCAACGGAAATGAGGGCAACAACTGCTACATGGGCGAAGTCAGCGGCACGTGGTATTTTTTCAACAACACGACGGACTCGCCGTGCAGCTTTACGGAAGCGCGAGGATCGATCTCACTGACCTTTCAGAACAATCACTTCGTCGGGTTCTCGCCCGCCAACGTCGGCGCGTTTGCAGACACCGGTTCGGCGAATACCGACGACGGGAACGAAGTGTTCCAGTCCGAGGCTACGGCCAACGCGCAAGGCTACACGACCAGCAACAACTACGCGCCGACTTCCGCCTCTGGCGCCACGGTCGGCGCAGGCATCAACATGACTTCGTTTTGCGCCGGAATTGGTAACTCTCTTGCGGCGGCGGCCTGCACCAAAGGCTACGGCGGTGTCACGTACAACCAAACCAATCATACGGCTGTCCCGAACACGCCCGCGACGCGCCCGTCGACCGGCGCGTGGGATGCGGGAGCCTACGAATTTGGCGCCGCCTCTGCAAGCAAGCCGAACCCTCCCACCAATCTTACCGCCACGGTGCAGTAACCCTCGTGCGGCGTTTGCTCTTAGGTCGATCCGCGACCGCGCTGCACACTGCGTGTGTGCCGTAGCCCAGTCAGCGCCGTTTCTTTTCGCGCTGTTCAACTCGTGCCTTCACCAATTTCTTAATCAGCGCAGTAGGCAACGGATTTCCTAAGGGGAATTGGATGGTTCCTTTGGATGTGCAGAAGCCCTTGAGTTCGGCCTTAAACGCTTCGATCACGGATGCGGTAGGGAACAAACTACAGTGGTCCGAAAACGCGGCAAACCACGCCAGCATTCCCTTGTCGTAGAAGGCCGGAATCCGATAGCTGATCGTCTCAGTTGCCGCCGGTGGCACTACGGACAGAATTGTCGCGCGCAGTTTGTGGAGGGCGCTGCGGGCGGATTCCGGAACACCAGCAAGGTATTCGTCAAAGTTTTTCGGAGCGCGGGTGTTCGTCGCCCGGGAAGCGCGTCTGCCGGGTTTCGCTTCTTTCATGCGGGCAATCCTATAAGGACCCGCACACCGAGTCCATGCCCTTCACCGGGCGTGGGAAATCCGCTCCGTCTGGTTTCAGGGCCCTTTTTCCCCGTCTGTAAGATTTCCTGTTGAAAGTTTGGGAAGAAAAAGAAAGGGTGTCTCCGGAACCAACGACCCTAGCGGGGGTCGAAGAGAGGAGACACCCTATGTCTGTAGCACTGGAAGGAAGA